>Ga0208306_1000001_pt1 | contig 284573 bp, 257 predicted proteins | sample Colrivmet1449A02_FD_187632 | JGI IMG/M metagenome (GOLD analysis project Ga0208306, IMG submission 187632) | Estuarine microbial communities from the Columbia River estuary - metaG 1449A-02 (SPAdes) (version 2) | ecosystem: Environmental > Aquatic > Marine > Intertidal zone > Estuary | place... | reverse complement strand
CTTTCGGGGGCTATTCCGGCTGCTGCACTCCTTCCAGAGTTGATCAATGGTTATTCTGTGAAGGCTTTTACCACTGATTCTCCTTTGGTACAAGCCTTGCTTCGTGGAAATACGTTAACAGATCACGTATTGGTTATTGTGCAATTATCTGGTGGAAATGATGGATTGAACATGGTGATTCCAGTTGCAGATTATTCACGCTATTATAATGCGCGTACTAATATTGCTATCCCAGAGTCATCTATATTGCCCATTGCAGGAGTTACGGGCACAGGGCTACATCCTGCTATGACAGGTTTACAAAGTTTATTTGCAGATGGAAAGGCAAAGGTTGTACAGGCTGTAGGATATCCCCAACCTAACTTTTCGCATTTCCGCGCCACTGATATTTGGATGAGTGCTTCCAATAGTAATCAGGAAGTTTATAGTGGTTGGGCTGGAAGATACCTGGATTATGAGTACCCTAATTTTCCAACGGGATATCCTAATGCTGAAATGCCAGATCCACTTGCTATACAAATAGGTGGTCTTACTTCATTGACTTTACAAGGGCCTACCCGTAATATGGGTATGAGCATTACAAACCCAACCAGTTTTTATAATCTGATTGCAGGAACTAACGATTATGCCCCAAATACTAGGGCAGGCAAAGAGCTTACCTATGTAAGAAATATCAATCGTCAAACGCAGGGTTATGCCACTGTAATAAGAGCTGCTGCCAATGCGGTTACGGTTCAGTCGCCCTATCCAACAGGAAATTCGTTGGCCGATCAATTAAAAATTGTGGCTCGGTTGATCAAGGGAGGATTGAAAACACGGGTGTACATGGTAAGCTTTGGAGGTTTTGATACGCACTCTGTCCAGGTAAATACAGATATAGTTACGGGAACACATGCAACGCTTCTAGGGCGAGTATCTGCAGCAATTAAAGCTTTTCAGGATGATATTAAGTTTTTGGGCGTTGAGGAACGAGTGTTAGGAATGACATTCAGTGAATTTGGTAGACGGATTAAATCAAATTCAAGTACGGGTACCGATCACGGTGCGGCTGCACCGCTATTCCTGTTTGGAAATCAAGTTGAAGCCGGTATGTTGGGTGTAAATCCAACCATTCCTGCCAACCCATTGGTGAATGATAATGTACCCATGCAATACGATTTCAGAAGTATTTATGCCACTGTACTAGAAAAGTGGTTTTGTTTGGATAAGTCGGTGGTACAATCATTGTTTCCACAAAGTGTCAATACACAATTGCAAACGCTTCCTTTGTTGAAGGCCGGTGCATGTAGCGGAGTAACTCCTCCGCCTATTCCAATCACTGATTTATTAATTACCAACTTTCCCAATCCATTCACTTCAAAAACAACTATTCAGTTTACAACGGCTGGTGGGCATACGCTCATCCAGATTTTTGACACATTGGGTAGATTGGTAAAGATTTTGACGGATAGAGAATATGCGGCAGGCACCTATCGATTGGATTTTGATAGCGACCTTCTTCCAACGGGTCTCTATTATGCTCGCTTGCAAAATGGGATAACTCAGCAGGTGCGGGCCATGATGAAAGTTCGTTAATCGATTTAGTCTGTTAGCCGGTGCCCGGCATTGACCCAATCAGTAATTTTTTGTTTATCTATTGTGGTAAGCTGCCCATTTTGAGGCATGAATGTGGGTAGTCCATTTACACAGCGAAGACGGATACGATCCCAAGATGCCACTATACTGGAATCTGTATCTAAATTTTTACCTCCACTTGCACCACCATTTAAATGGCAGGGTCCGCAATAGCCAGTCACTAATTGTTTAACAGCGGCGTATTTAGTACCATATGCTAGAATTCGGAGTTGTGCGGTATCACTACACCCTTTTTGATTGATAACTTTTACAATGTAATTACCAGGTGCAAGTCCTGAAAATATGGGACTCTCCTGCGCGGTGCCATTATTGATAGCGTATTTCAACGTATCTCCACGTGGATAAAGCACTGTTATAGTTCCATTGCTGATTCCACCCACTGCAGCTGTTTTTACTGTTTGGATATCATAGGAGGTACTAGCACAGGGGTCTGGTCCTTTTTCTTTATTGCAAGCGAATGGCACGCCCATCATCAGCATTACTGCTAACGAGAGATAAAGGCTGAGGTTAAATCTTATTTTCAAGCTCATCCTGCTAATATAAAAAAAATTTTTTTGTAACAATGTTGCATTTTATTTTTGCAACAAAGTTTCAAATAACTATACTATGTTATTAACAATACGAGTTGCCACACTAAGTATGTTTTTTGTTTTTGGGCTTGTCTTTTTGGCTGAGGCCCAAGTGGGAAAAGGGTATTCATTGTCTGGACAAATTAGTAATGCTGCAACTGGCGAAAAATTGCCCGGCACAGTATTGTTTTTATCGGATCTAAAACGAAGTGTTCTATCAGATGAAAATGGAGACTATATTTTTTCAGGAATTTATCCTGGGCATCACATATTGGAAATATCACATGCCGGGTTTGCCACACTTGTGTTGCATCTTGAACTTAGTAACAACTTGCAGCGAGATATCAGGTTGTCCCCTGTATTTGTAGAAAATCAGGGAGTGGTCGTGACAGGAATTTCTTCCCCCACCAGTATTCGGAAAACCCCTACTCCCATAACAATTTTCAGGCAAACAGATTTACAGCAATCGAGTTCTTCTAATATTATAGACGCGTTAAGTAAAGTGCCAGGTGTTGCACAACTTACCACAGGGCCTGCAATTTCCAAGCCGATTATTCGCGGACTAGGCAGCAATCGAGTAGTAGTGGTGAATGATGGAATTCGTCAGGAAGGGCAACAATGGGGAGATGAACATGGTTTAGAGATTGACGAACTCAGTGTGAATCGAGTGGAGATTTTAAAAGGTCCGTCCTCATTAATGTATGGTAGTGATGCATTAGCAGGGGTGATCCATTTTCAATCTGCACCACACGTAGAAGAAGGCACAATGAAAGGAAGGATTGTTAGTAATTATCAAACGAATGGAAATCTGTATAACACGCATGTACAGCTCGGGGGTAATAACAAAGGGTTTAATTGGAGTAGCTACAGTAGTTTGAAAAGTGCTGCTGATTACTCAAACAAATATGATGGTAAGGTTTTGAATTCGCGTTTTAATGAAATGAATGCAGGCGGTCATATAGGGATCAATAAAAAGTGGGGGTATGCACACTTGTTAGTTTCAAGTTTTAACCAGCATCTAGGAATGGTTGAGGGTGAAAGGGATGATGCAACGGGAAATTTTATTTTGTACGGCGGAACACCCCTGGAGCGTATTGCCAGCGGATCTGATTTAAAGGGTAGGGATGTTTTAGTGCCCAACCAACAAGTACAACATTTTAAGTTAGTTTCTGATAATTCTGTTGCAATTGGGAAAAGTCGTTTGAAAGTTGGATTAGGTTGGCAAAAAAACCTGCGTAAGGAGTATGGAGAACCTGAGGAGCCAAAAGCGGAGGAGTTATACTTTGATTTGAGTACGTTTAATTATACGTTGCATTGGCAATTGCCTGAAAAAAATGAGTGGCATACCACAGCGGGTGTGAATGGAATGCAACAACAAAACACGAATAGGGGAGAGGAACGCTTGATCCCAGATTATTCTCTTTTTGATGCGGGTTTCTTTTTATTTACACAACGGTTACAAAATAAAGTATCCTGGAGCGGAGGACTTCGATTTGACGCACGTACTATTGAAGGAAGGGCTTATGAAGAAAATGGTCAACAAAAATTCTCTTCATTCAAGAAAAACTTTTCTAATTGGTCAGGAAGTATGGGAGTTAGCTACGAGCCTACTACTGCTGTAGTGCTAAAGGCAAACTTAGCAAGGGGGTTTAGAGCCCCATCCTTATCCGAATTAGCCAGCAATGGAGCGCATGAAGGAACTAACCGATATGAATATGGCAGATTGAACCTTCGTTCAGAGACCAGTTTACAAGGTGATTTGGGATTAGAATTACAGTCTGAACATTTTGGTATTGAGCTGAGCGCCTTTTATAATCAGATCAACAATTTTATTTTTTATCGGAAATTATACTCAGTAGGAGGGGGCGATTCTACGCTTATGCTAGATGGTGAAGAGCTCACTGCCTTTGTCTTTCAGCAAAACACAGCACGTTTGCAAGGGCTGGAACTTAACATGGATATTCATCCGCATCCATTAGATTGGTTACATATTGAAAACAGCTTCTCATTGGTAAGGGGAAAATTTAGTAATGATATTGACCCGGAAATTACCAGAAGTAATCAACTTCCTTTGATGCCCGCACCGCGTTGGAATGGAGAGATAAGAGGAGATTTTGAAAAAGGGTGGGGCTCTTTTCGCAATGTGTATGTAAAAGTAGCAGCGCAACAAACTTTTTCGCAGGATCGATTTTTTACGGGCTTCAACACGGAAACTCGAACTCCTGCTTATTTACTGATTGATGCTGGTGCAGGTTTTTCAATGATAAATCGGAATAAAAAAACAGCGGCAACGATTCATTTAAGTGCTACAAACCTTGGCGATGTAGTGTGGCAGTCACACACTAGTCGATTAAAGTACACTGCCGAAAATCTTCAAACGGGAAGAATGGGAGTATTTAATCGGGGTCGTAATTTTTCAATTCGTATAGTCATTCCTTTTAAATGGGAGCGGATTCGGTAGTCAATTCGGCTTTCACTTTTCTTTCTCCAATCTGCTGGCGCCACATGGCATAGTATAGTCCTTTTTCTTGAAGTAGTTGTTCGTGTTTACCCGTTTCAACTACTTCTCCCTTTTCTAAAACATAGATTCGATCTGCATGCAGAATTGTAGAGAGACGGTGCGCAATCAGAATGGTAATTTGTTTTCCTGATTTGGAAACTTCCCGAATCGTGAGTGAAATCTCTTCTTCCGTTAGTGAGTCCAGTGCAGAGGTGGCTTCGTCAAATAATAATAGTTTTGGCTTACGTAATAATGCACGTGCAATGGAAAGTCGTTGTTTTTCTCCTCCGGATAGTTTAAGGCCTCCCTCGCCAATCATGGTGTCAAGACCACTGTCTGCCCTGTTTAATAAATTTTGACAGGCTGCTTTTTGTAGAACATCGAGCAATTCTTGTTCACTTGCACTAGGATTAACAAAGAAAAGATTCTCTCTGATCGTGCCAGAAAAAAGTTGCGTATCCTGTGTAACAAATCCAATTTGGTTGCGAAGGACTTCAAAATTGATACTGTTTTCGTCAATTCCGTTATAAAGAATTCGTCCACTTTCTGGTCTGTAAAGTCCTACTAACAATTTCATCATAGTCGTTTTCCCTGAGCCAGAGGGTCCTACAAATGCAATCGTTTCTCCCGTTTTTACTTCGAAGCTGATGCCATTTAATGCTTTTTGTCTGGCTGTAGGATGCTGAAAACCTACATTTTCAAATTCTAATTTTTCAATACTACCTAGCGGTGTAGGAGTAGCAGGTACTTTTTCCGGTTCCTTTTCCATTAATTGATTGAAATTCTCCAAGGAGGTTTGCGCTTCTCGATAGGTCAGGATGATATTGCCTATTTCCTGTAGCGGTCCAAAAACAAAAAAGGAGAAAATTTGCATGGTCACTAATTCGCCAGCGTTCATCTCATGACGAAAGATTAATACCATTAGCATAAACAGAATTATTTGCCGAAGCGTATTGACAAAGGTGCCTTGCAAAAAGCTGAGACTTCTAATTTTTTTTACTTTGGTTAATTCTAGTCCTAAGATCTTGAATGTATTACGATTTAGGCGAGCCACTTCCTGCTCGGTGAGCCCCAGACTTTTTACTAATTCAATATTGCGAAGTGATTCGGTAGTTGATCCAGCTAGCGCAGTTGTTTGCGAAACGATTTTTTTCTGGATTACTTTCACCTTTTTGCTAAACAAGTTGGAGAAGTAAACAAGTAGAAAAATTCCACCAAAATAAAAAATAGGTAACCTCCAATCAATAGCAGTCGCGTACACCGCTACAAAAATGATCCCAATGATTACCGGAAATAGCACATTGATAAAAGAAGAAACAAGCCGCTCTGTATCCACTCTAACTTTTTGAAGGATACTCAATGTTTCTCCACTACGCGCATCTTCAAATTCTTGAAAAGGAAGTTTCATGGCATGTTTTAGCCCCTCTGTAAATACAGCTGCCCCAAACTTTTGCGTAATTAGGTTGAGTGTATAATCTTGAAAAGCCTTGGCAATCCGGCTTATCATTGCTACGGATATGGAGGCAGTTAAGAGAGCTAGAACACCATAGTAGGGAAGGGGTTGAAAAGAAAAAAAGAATTTTTTATAGGTGTATTGCGCTGGGTGTTGTGAAAAATCATTAGCCAGGTTTACCAATTTTCCAAAAATAATCGGATCCACCAATGAAAAGCCAATATTAGTTGCTGATAATATCAGCACAAGGCTTACCAGCCAGCGATGAGGTTTTAAATAACGAAAAAGTATTTTCATACGCGCAGTTTAAACTGTGGCAAAGGTCGTTTAAAATGCTCATTGAAACGGTAATTATAATTGCTGTCTATCTAAATTTCTATAGCTGATGGCCTCTGCCAAATGCGTGGATTGGATTCTCTCTGCCTGCTCAAGATCAGCAATGGTTTGTGCAATTTTTAGAATTTTATCATAGGCCCTGATGGATAAGTTTAGCTTAATCAATGCCAGCTCAATTAACTTTTTACCCGCTTCATCTACTTTGCACTTTTCCTGAACAGCTTTTGGAGTGGCCTGCCCGTTGCAGTTGATCCTGTCGAATTTTTTCCATCTTTCCTGCTGAAGGGCTCGAGCATTTTTGATGCCATAAATTGTTGTGTTGAGATCCACTTTTGTCGTTTTAGGAGCTCTTAGTAAGTCAGATTTATCTACTGGATTAACTTCTACGTGCAAATCGATTCTGTCTAGCAATGGGCCAGAAATTTTATTTCTATAACGATAAATTACTCCAGGAGGACAACTACAGTTTTTAGTCGGATGGGTAAAATAACCGCAGGGACAGGGATTCATGGCGGCGATCAACTGAAAGTTTGCTGGATACACACGGGTTTGTCCGCCCCTCGAAAGTACGATTCGGTATTCTTCTAGCGGTTGACGAAGGGCTTCTAATACGTTCCGTCTGAACTCTGGCAATTCATCTAAAAAAAGAACCCCATGATGTGCCAGTGTAATTTCTCCAGGTTGAAGGGTACGTCCACCCCCAATCAAACCTGCATCTGAAAGCGAGTGGTGTGGGTTTCTGAAAGGTCTATTTAATTTATTTGGATCAAAACCTAAGGGGAGTCCAATCGCAGAAAAGATTTTATAGGTTTCGATGGCTTCTTCGGGAGATAATGCAGGCAAAAGCGCAGGTAATTTTTTTGCTAACATAGTTTTACCTGCCCCCGGTGGGCCCATTAATAGTAAATGATGACCACCTGCTGCTGCAATTTCAAGAGCACGTTTTGCGAAAGCTTGTCCATAAATTTCCTCCAATGGGTTTTCTTGTTCAATACCTGTTTCAGGTGAGGCCGTAGTTGCTTTAAATCCGTGCAGATGCTGTTTCTTATTTGAGAAAAAATTTACTACATCCTGTATATGGAGTGCTCCCCAAATCGTAAACGGGGTAGCTGTTAAGAGTTCGCTTAAGTTATCTTTTGGTAGTATGATCCCTTCAAATCCATCTTGCTGTGCCTGCAACACAATGGGGACTGCCCCCTTTATGGACCGAATGGAGCCGTCTAACGCCAGCTCTCCCATCAGTACATATTTCTTTAATAACTCAGTTTGGTTGAGCTGTCCTGAAGCTGCTAAAATTCCAATCGCTATAGGAAGATCAAATGCAGTGCCGCTTTTTCGAATATCTGCTGGGGCCAGATTGATTACCAATTTTGTTCTGGGAAAGCGAAAACCATTTGTTTTGAATGTGCTTTCGATTCTTTCCAGACTTTCACGAACAGCACTATCAGGGAGTCCTACCATCGTAGAACTCTTCCCTGTAAGCAACCAGTTCACTTCTATATGAATACAATGTGCTTCAATACCAACCAATGCACTCCCAAAAACAGTAACGAACATGCGCCAATCTAACCGATTGACCATTTGAAGTCAATGGTTGTGCAATTACTTTTACTGTTTTTTTCTAAGGAAAGAGGGGAGAATACTACTTATCCCTCTAAATGAATCGCGAACACAATCATTCTGCTTTGGATGCGATCAATCACGCTGGAAAAGCGTAAGTTCTCGTCACGGGCATGAATGTTACGACTTCCGTTGCTGATTTTTATTTCCGGCGAAAAGATAAAAGTGGGGAAATAAAAATTAAATCCGATACCAAACTCTGGACCCCAGTCATTTTTTTCAATTTTTATAAGTTCTTCAGCTCTTTTAGCTCTAGCGTTACTTGCCATATCAATATCTCCCTTAATGCCAGCCAGCGTATATACTCTAAAATTACCAATCCGGTCACTTTGAAATTTTATATGCACGGGAAAAGACATAGTGATGGATTCTACTTTTTTGATCACCTCTGTTTCATTGAAGGAAGATGGATCGGGATAGCTGAGTTTATATCGGATACTTCTATCAGCAAAAAATAATTGGGGGTTAAATCTAACCTGAAAACGATTGGAAAGGCGAAGCGTGCCCGAAAGTCCTAATGAGGCGCCTCCTGTGTTTGTAGGTTCCGCTACTAATACACTGTCATTTTGTAAGAATCGAGGATGAAGACTGGTTTGAAAACGGGTGCTATTTCCGGCAATGGTGATGCCAAAATAATAGGGTTTACTATCATGGTCAGAAAGATTGATTTCCAGCTGGCTTTGGCTGAATTGTGCAAAAGCGCAATTCAGTAATCCCACTGTGATCAACAGCGTTAGCGTTATTTTTTTTGTGCAGTGTAAATACAACATATTCCAAAAGTCAGCGATTCATAACGCACATCTGTATAGCCAGCTTCCTTTAGCAAATTGCAAAACGTAGCTCGGTCAGGAAATGCGTTGGTCGATTTATTTAAATAGGCGTAAGCCTGGTGATCGGTGTTGAATAGACGAGCAAAAAAGGGTGCTATTTGCTGCATATACAGATTATAAATAAATTTTATGAACCAATTGCGAGGAGTTGAAAATTCTAGTACCATCAATTGGCCGCCTGATTTCAATACCCGTAGCATTTCAGTGAGTCCGGCATGCAAATGTTCAAAGTTCCGTACTCCAAACGCCACCATTACTGCATCAAACGAATCGGAGGGGCTATTTATTGTTTCTGCATCTCCGGCTTCCAGCGTGATCTTGTCAGTTAATTGACGCATTTTAATTTTTTCTCGCCCCCCTTGTAACATTCCGGTTGAAATATCGATTCCTTTAATGTGATCGGGTTTTAAAAGGTCATAGGCCATTAGTGCTAAATCTGCAGTACCCGTAGCTACATCTAAAATTTGTTTGGGCCTATTACTTTGGAGCTTCAAGAGTGCTTTTTTACGCCATATCATATCGACTCGGGCTGATAAAAAACGGTTCATGAAGTCGTAACGGTCTGCGATACGGTCAAACATCTCAGCGACCTGTACCTTTTTTGCCTTGTCAGAATCAGAAAACGGAGTAATGGTATCGTGCGGAAGCGACATAATACAAAGGTACGTTCCTGCGTTCAAATTGGAGGTTGTCTTGAGGTTTCGACTGAATGCATTTACTTCGTGCTAACAATGAAAAGAGAACCTACTTTGCAAGCCCAGTATATAATCAGTAGTGAAACTCATAAGAAATGCCCTAAGGCAGATCGGCCAGAGTTTGCTTTTATTGGTCGTAGCAATGTTGGTAAATCCTCATTGATTAATTTAATCACCGGTTCAACAAAACTTGCACGCATCTCCGCCACACCCGGAAAGACACGACTCATCAACCATTTTGAAATTATCGATACCAATAAAAAAAAGTGGTATCTGGTTGATTTACCCGGATATGGTTATGCTGCCACTGTTTCTCAAAAAGCGCGTCGCAATTGGGGAAACATGATTGAGTCTTATATCCGCAAAAGAGAAAATCTGATTAATTTATATGTGCTCATTGATAGCAGACATGAACCCCAGCCTATCGATATTGATTTTATCAACCAATTAGGGGAGTGGCAAATTCCTTTTAGTTTAATCTTTACAAAAATTGATAAGAATAAACCTGGCGCCACAAAACGAAACGTTGAACAGTTCATGCACCGGTTATTGGAGAATTGGGAAGCATTGCCTCCCGTTTTTTTGACTTCGGCTGTTACTAAAGTGGGTCGATCAGAAATTCTCGATCATATTCGCAACCTAATAAAAAGCTGAGATCAGTTGACCATTTTATTGGCGCAGCAGGTACTTGCAAAGGCTTCTGGTTTTGCTTTAAAGGCAAACCCCATTCCCAGAATATAACCCATCGCTTCACGAAGCGCATCGTTGCTTTTAAATTGTGGATTTGTGTTGATGTCGGCATGAACCTCCATGTCCACATCATACTTATTAAAGAGTGGGCAGAGTTGATACGCAACGTCAATACTTTTTGAGACTTCTTTTAGCATTCTTTCTTTTATGGTGAAGGTCTGTCTTGTTTTTTCATTGCTAATAAACATAAAACCGCCCTGTCCTTCGCGCAGAAATACAATGACTGTCGCAAACTCTGTTTCTTTTCCTTTGACCTGTGAGTCTGTTCCAATACAAACTTTTAACCGGATTCCTTTACTTGTTTCACGTTGAATTGCAACTTCAACAGCTTCAAAAATGGGAAGCTTTACCGCGTCACCATTAAATTTTCTCCATTGCATACGTAAATAAATTTTCCTAATTTAACTCAGGAATTGGTCAACTATTTCAATGTATTGGAACAAGATATTCACAGCGGTGTTATCAAATTGTGAATCGACTTTAATACTGTCCTGTATGCAACAAGACTAATGTGCAGGCTTCAATGGGATTGATACCCGCCTGTTTCGCTAAGTCGGCTAATGCCTCATTTTCGGTACCCGGGTTAAAAATGAGTCTCTTGGGTTGCAGCGCAAGAATATAATCATAATAAGGCTTTTGTCTTTCGGATGACAAATACAAGGTGATTGTATCTATAGAGGGGCAAGCGATTTGAGTTGTTTCGATAGGGGTTGTTCCTACTTTTCCTTGTCTGGTTCCAATAGCCCACACAGGATGGTGATGTTTTTGTAAATCTTGAATAGCCCGGTAACTATAGCGCTCTGGGTTCTCTGAAGCACCGATAACTAGAGTGGGTTTTAAAGATTGCATATACAAAAGTACTGCAATATTTACTGGCGGTGGTGTTACCCTATGATTTCAGTACTTTTCCAGTATGAAAAATTTTGCATGCAGCCTTTTGCTATTACTTTATCTAGGTGCACAATCGCAGCGAGCACCCTTTCGTTTTGCTTTTGTCACGGATACGCATATTGGATCTCCGGATGGCGTTGCCGAAGAGGATCTTCGAAGAACTATTCGAGATATCAATGCGCAATCTGATCTTTCATTTGTAGTATTAACCGGGGATATTACCGAATTGGGCACAAACCAAGAATTGGCACTTGCAAAAAAATTGCTGGATAGCCTTCGTATACCCTGGTATATTATTCCAGGTAATCATGACACCGGTTGGAGTGAAAGCGGAGGATTGGGCTTTGTACAAACTTTTGGTGCCGATCGCTTCAGCTTCAATTTTCAGGGGATTCAATTTATTGGATGTGCGTCCGGACCCTATGTCAGAATGAGTGATGGGCATGTGCCAAGGGATGCAGTCAATTGGTTGGATAGAGAATTTGGTTCATTGGCAGATACAACGCCGATCATAATGTTCAACCATTATCCTTTCGATAACTCATTAGATAATTGGTATGAGATCACCGACAGGATTCGTCAAAAAAATACTTGGTTAGCTATTTGCGGACATGGACATGCCAACCGGAAAATGGACTTTGAAGGCATTCCAGGTGTGATGGGAAGATCAAATCTTCGAGCAAAAGCGGAGGTGGGCGGCTACAATATTGTTGAGGTACGAGCCGATAGTGTTTTGTTTTCGGAAAGAAGACCAGCGAGAAGGACCCTTGCTGTTTGGCATGCAGTATCTATTCAAAAAGGCTTGGTTGAAAAACAAGTACAATCTTTTTCGCGTCCTTCTTATCAAATCAACAAACAATATCCGAAAGTAAAAGCAAGTTGGCAAGTAAGTGACGTGGCAAATATTATCTCTACACCTGCTGTTGCAGGCAATGTAATCGTGGTGGGTAATCAGGAAGGAACAATCAATTGCTATGAAAAAAAATCAGGGGTACGTCGCTGGAGTTTTTCTACCAGCGGTCCTATTTATTCTTCACCAGCTATTCATAAAAGAAAAGTAGTGGTAGGCTCTGCCGATGGCGGGGTCTATTGTTTGGACCTTATTAAAGGAACTGCCTTGTGGAAATGGAAAGCTAATAGTTCCGTATTGGGTTCTCCCGTTTTATCGGGCGATACTGTTTTCATTGGAACGAGCGATCACCGTATTGTTGCACTCAGTTTGAAAAATGGATCTCTGCTTTGGGCATTTGAAGGACTGGATGGTCCTGTGGTGAGTACCCCATTGCTTTATCAGGGCAAATTGATTGTGGGTGCTTGGGATAGAAATTTATATGCGATTCAAACTTCAACTGGAAAGCTGGTTTGGAAATGGAATAATGGCGCATCCGTTAGAAATTATTCTCCAGCCTCCTGTATTCCTGTGGCAACAGATGGGGTTGTATATATTATGGCACCGGATCGATTTACTACTGCCATTGATGTTACAAATGGACAAACGTTGTGGCGCGTAAAAGATGGAGGAGTTCGAGAGTCAATTGGACTATCAAAGGACCAGCAATGGATTTATGGAAAGTCAATGCAGGATACAATAGTTGCCTATCGAACCAGTAGACAGCCACAAACTGCTGCTTGGAAAATGCATGTTGGGTTTGGCTATGAACATGTTCCTTCAATGATTATAGAACAAGATGGGTTGATTCTATTTGGAACACGCAACGGAGTAGTTTATGCAGTAGATCCTGTCAATCAAAAAACAAAATGGGCGTTTAAGATTGATAATTCCATGGTCAATACGGTAAGACCTATTGGGAAAAAACAGATTGTTGTATCAACGATGGATGGAAAACTAGCCTTGTTGCGTTACACCAATTAGAGAAACAGTTGAATGGGATTTTCCAGGTATTTCTTTACTGTTTGTAAGAAAGCAGCACCGGTTGCACCATCCACGCTTCGGTGATCGCAACTAAGCGTAATTTTCATTACTTGTGTAGCAGCAAAGCCTTCTCCTTTGCGAATGATTTTTTCACTGATTCTTCCAACTGCCAGTATGCAACTGTCGGGCGGATTGATGATGGCTGTAAATTCGTCGATATCCATCATGCCCAAATTAGAGATGGTGAATGTGTTTCCCGTGAATTCGTTAGGTTGTAGCTTTTTATTCTTGGCCTTGGAGGCTAATTCTTTTGCTTCAGCAGCAATTTGCGGCAAGGTTTTGTTGTCTGCGAAACGTACAACAGGAACAATCAATCCATCTTCTATTGCTACGGCCATTCCAATATGTACGTGTTGATAACGACGGATTTTGTCGCCTAACCAAGATGCATTCACTGCAGGATGTTGACGAAGGGCTAATGCCACTGCTTTTATCACAAAATCATTGAAGCTCACTTTGACAGGACTTGCCTCATTGAGTTGTGTACGAGCAGAGATCGCATTATCCATGTTGATCTCCATCTTCAAGTAAAAGTGAGGCGCACTAAACTTGCTTTCAGCTAAACGCTTAGCAACCACTCCTCTCATTTGAGAGTTGGGTATATCAGTAAATCCTTCAGTGGTTTGTCCAGTGTAAGTAGGGATAGTTAAGGCAGGGACAGAAGCAGTGCTGACCGATGGGGTGAAATTATCTAAATCCGCTCTTATGATACGACCCCCATCGCCACTCCCACGAAGCAAGCTTAGATCAACTCCTTTATCCTTGGCAATTTTCTTTGCAAGTGGGGAAGCCTTAATTCTTTCATCCGTATCAGTTCCGATAATTGTTGGGGCGGCGGAAGTGCTCGCGGCAATTGGCTGCGCTACTGCGATTGGAGCAGGGGAAGAGGTAGCTGCTGTAGTTGCGGGGGAACTGTTTTTTGATGCGGCTACGATTGCATCCACATCCACTTTTCCTTTTTCACCAATGATGCAAAGCAAACTATTCACTTTAATTTTTTCGCCTTTTTGTGCACCGATGTAAAGGAGTGTTCCGTTTTTATAACTCTCCAACTCCATCGTTGCTTTGTCTGTTTCAATATCAGCTAAAACTTCACCTTTTTTTACAGGATCGCCAACTTGCTTATGCCAACCCGCAATCACGCCCTCTTCCATGGTATCACTCAAGCGTGGCATTAAAACAACTTCGTCCATTTTTGAAAGATCCATGGTGGATGCAGCTGTTGGAGTGGATTGAGTAGTTGGCATTGAAGCGGGTGCAGGGGTTGTTACAGGGGCTGGAGTAGCTGCAGGCGCAGTGGAGGTTGCAGGTTTATTAAGAAGTGAACTAATGTCTTCTCCTTCGTTACCAATGATAGCCAGTAAGTCGTTCACTTGCAATTTTGCTCCTTTATCTCCTCCTAAATGCAGCAACACGCCGTCTTTGTAGCTTTCCAGCTCCATCGTGGCTTTATCAGTTTCTACTTCTGCAAGCAGATCTCCTTTCTTAACACGGTCTCCAACTTTTTTATGCCAGGACGCAATAACCCCTTCGGTCATTGTATCACTTAATCTGGGCATCAGGATCACTTCGGCCATTCCCTAATGAATTTGTGCTCGAAATTAAGATAAAAACCCCGATTAGTAATCGAGGTCTAGGCGTAGTCTTTCCTTTAATTGCTGAACTAAAGGATAGTGCTTGACCATTTCGTGGTAGCGTTCTTTGGAGGTGAGAATACTTTCTGTAGGATTTTGCTCTTTTTTTTCCTGTATAATAGCCGAAAATTGAAGTGCTCTATTATGCAATTGTTCTTGTAAGTAAGCGTAAAGTTGATTTCTTTCTGCTTCTACAAAACGCTGTTCAATGTTACTGGATGTTAGCACTTCAAAAGAGTTTTCATCGATAATTCGAAGCGTAGCCGCATCAAAAGGTTGTCCAGCAGGATTTTTGGCTTCGCGCAAAATTTGTGTATAGCTTTTCCATGCTTTTGTCAAAGACTCAACCTCCAATGGAATATTTCGGGCGTCGGTATTTTGCAAATTATCTTGTTTAAACTGCGCACGAATTTTACTAAGTGCATTCAGCTTTGCGGCCGGTTGTACACGCGCAGGAGGAGTTATATCCAAAACAGCTTCATCGATGGTCAATCGGGGTTGAAGAGCTTGTTTAGTAACTTTTGGTTGCGTGCTTAACGGAATTGGTCGTGGTCCATAGGGAATGATCTGGCTATGTCTGTAACCTACCGTAACATCAGTCATTTTTTTTTTGACCAAGACGTCTCCTTCGGTGCTTAATGTCAATGCTTGTTGTAGATAACAAAGTCGAATGAGAGTCATTTCAATAAAAAGCCGTTTGTTGCGCGCGCTTTTGTATTGAATCTCTGCTTCTGTCAGCAAATTGAGCATGCTAATGAGTGTAGCGGTAGGTAGATCAACTGCTGCTTTTTGATAACGGTCTTTAAAACTCTCCACCACATCTAATAATTGGACTGCTTTTTTGTCTTGGCAAACTAAGAGATTTCTGGTGAACTCTGCCATTCCTCCCAAAAAAAGCTCTCCTTCAAATCCTTTTTGATTGATCTCGTCAAATAGTAATAATGCTCCCGATAAGTCCTGCGTTTGAATTTGGGTTAGGAGACGAAAAAAATAATCTTCATCCAGAATATTTAAGTGCTCTAGCGTCTGGGCATATTTTAATTCCCCATTGGTAAAACTTACAATTTTGTCGAGTAAACTAAGTGCATCTCGCATGCAGCCTTCACTTTTTTGGGCAATAATTTGAAGGGCTGGTTTTTCGGCATTGATTTTTTCCTTTTTACAAATACTCTCTAAATGAGCAACTGTATCTGCGGTAGTGATGCGACGAAAATCAAAAATCTGACAACGGCTTAAAATCGTGGGTAGAATTTTATGTTTTTCTGTGGTTGCTAAAATAAAAATGGCATAAGAAGGGGGTTCTTCTAATGTTTTTAAAAACGCATTGAAGGCGGCCGTAGATAACATGTGAACCTCGTCTATCACATACACTTTATAGCGCCCACCTTGGGGTGCAAATCGAACCTGCTCTGTTAGGGTACGGATGTCATCAACAGAATTATTGGAAGCGGCATCTAATTCAAAGTAATTAATGGATCCACCTTCACGAAAGGAGGTGCAGCTTTCGCATTTGTCACAGGCTTCTCCTTCTTTGGTGGGCTTACTACAATTGATTGTTTTTGCCAGAATACGCGCGCAGGTTGTTTTTCCAACGCCACGGGGTCCACAAAAAAGAAAGGCATGAGCCAGTTGCTCGTTGCGAATGGCGTTTTTTAAGGTTGTGGTAATGTGCGCTTGTCCAACAACAGTATCAAAATGCTGGGGTCTATATTTACGGGCAGAAACAACGAACCGATCCATGGTTGCAAGATAAGAAACCCTACATTCAAAATTGTATGCTTATAAAATGGGGTGTCGCTCAAACGAAATACTGCGGTCAAACTGATAGCGCCAGGTGATCAAGCGGCGTGTCAGATAGGTATCACCCAGCCCTTCTGCTACGTTGATCATTTTTGGGTTAAAATCTCCTACCCATTGCAGTTCATAGTAATTGTATTTGTGTTGCGATTGCACCACAAATTTTGCTTCATTGATCATAAAGGCATCTACTCCTTTTCCTTGGAACGCTGGAACAATACCAAATATGATTCCTGTAAATCGTCGGTTCGGCTTTGTCCATTTCACCCATAGAAATTTCAATTTGTGGAACAAATCAAATTTTCCATTCAGGTATTTAAACCATTGATTGAGGTCGGGGATATTCAAAAAAATTGCAATGGGTTCTTCTTTGTAATAAGTAAACCAGACAATTTTTTCGTCCATCACCGGTTTCATTTTTCGAAACATCGCAATAGCCAGCTCTTTGCTGATCTCTTTCAGGCCCCCATGTCCAGCCCATGCTTTGTTATAAACAATGGAAAAGTCAACCGCAAACTGGTCTAAGTCTTTTTTAGTAGCATGAACGGTTTTAAAATCGGGATCTTTTTTTAGTTCTGCATGCCTGTCTAGTAGTTTTTTATTTATTTCTCGAGTGGGGTCCAGGCCGTAACAAACCTGGTTAAAAAAAACTTCAAATCCGTATTGTTCAAAAAGCGTTCGGTAATAGGGCTTGCTGTAACTCATACAATAGAGTGGGGGTTGAAAACCCTCTACAATAAGCCCCCACCACCGATCCCTTTCCCCAAAATTGATGGGTCCGTCCATCGCCCCCATCCCTTTTTGTAACAACCATTCTTTCGCGGTATCAAACAATAAATTGGCCGCCTGTTGGTTATTGGTACAGTCAAAAAAACCAACTCCACCAACCGGAAAACGGTCCCCCTTGGTTCTGTACTTTTTATTTACAAATGCTGCAATTCGTCCAATTAACCTGCCCTTGTCATCTTTCAGCACCCAGCGAATGGCTTCTCCAAATCGAAAAGCTTTGTTTTTTTGGGGGTTAAAAACCTCTTCCACATCTTTATCAAGTGGCCGAATATAGTTGGGTTCTCCCTTGAAAAGCTCCACGTTTACACGTAGAAAATCCCTTTTCCCATTTTGATCTTTTACCTCCACAATTTGCATGGGACAAATGTAGGAAAGCCGGACTTTCCATCACGTTTTCCACTATCTGCAAACAGTCAATTTTTCTTTTCATTTTTTGCCTTACCGCCCCTACCTTTGCGGCCTGAAAAAGCGGGTCGGTCTACACCTGCTCAAAAACCTTATAAAATGGCTACTACCGGTAAAGTAAAACAAGTCATCGGCGCGGTAATCGATGTGCAGTTTAATGGCAAGCTCCCTGAGATTTACAATGCGCTGGAATTGAAAAAAGAAAATGGCGATACACTTGTATTAGAAGTGCAGCAACATTTAGGTGAAGACAGCGTTCGTACCATTGCAATGGATGGTACAGAGGGTTTGGTGCGTGGGATGGCTGTAACAGATACTGGCAAAGCAATTGCAATGCCAACCGGTGAAGGAATCAAAGGAAGATTGTTCAACGTAACAGGAGATCCCATTGACGGGCTTCCTGCTGTTTCTAAAGAGAATGGCCGTCCAATACATGGTCAGCCTCCAGCTTTTGAAAATTTAAGCACTGCTAGTGAGGTTCTTTATACGGGGATCAAGGTTATCGATTTGATTGAGCCTTATGCAAAGGGAGGTAAAATTGGATTATTCGGTGGTGCCGGGGTAGGTAAAACCGTATTGATTCAGGAACTGATCAACAATATCGCAAAAGCCTATTCTGGATTATCCGTGTTTGCGGGGGTAGGTGAGCGTACGCGTGAGGGAAATGACTTAATGCGTGAGATGATTGAAGCAGATATTATGAAATATGGAGATGCTTTCAAACACAGTATGGAAGAAGGGGGTTGGGATTTGAGCAAAGTGGATATGAAAGAACTAGCGGAATCCAAAGCAACATTTGTTTTTGGACAAATGAATGAGCCTCCAGGAGCTCGTGCCCGTGTTGCCCTTTCTGGTTTGACTATTGCTGAATATTATCGTGATGGAGATGGACAAGGAAAAGGACGTGATATTCTTTTCTTTGTCGACAATATCTTCCGCTTTACACAAGCGGGCTCTGAGGTATCTGCTCTATTGGGACGTATGCCTTCTGCGGTAGGATACCAGCCTACGCTTGCTACTGAAATGGGAATCATGCAGGAGCGTATCACTTCCACTAAAAACGGATCTATCACCTCTGTACAGGCGGTATATGTGCCTGCGGATGACTTGACAGACCCTGCCCCTGCAACTACATTCGCCCACTTAGATGCAACTACTGTATTGTCTCGTAAGATTGCAGACTTGGGAATCTATCCTGCAGTTGATCCATTGGATTCTACTTCTCGTATCCTGACTCCTCAGGTTGTAGGAGAAGTTCACTATAATTGTGCAAACCGTGTTAAGTCCATGCTACAACGTTATAAGGAATTGCAGGATATCATTGCGATTCTGGGTATGGACGAGTTGAGTGAAGAAGATAAAATGGTGGTGTTCCGTGCTCGTAAAGTACAACGATTCTTGTCACAGCCGTTCCACGTTGCAGAAGCCTTCACAGGGTTGAAAGGGGTATTGGTTCCCATTGAGGAAACAATCCGTGGTTTCAATATGATTATGGATGGTGAAGTTGATGAATATCCAGAAGCTGCTTTTAACTTGGTTGGCTCAATTGACGATGCGATTGAGAAAGGTAAGAAGTTATTGGACCAAGCTAAGGCATAAACTGTGAACATGATTATTGAGATCCTTACCCCGGAAAAAATGCTATTCAGCGGTGACGCCTATGGTGTGCAAATGCCGGGTTTGACTGGTTCGTTTGAGGTTTTGGAAAAGCATGCTCCCTTGATTAGTGCGCTAAAACAAGGAACAATAAAAGTGCTCCGTGATAAGCAGAATGAATTGGCTCGTTTTTCCATTCAAGGGGGGTTTGTAGAGGTCCTTCACAACCGGGTTACTGTGTTGGTAGAAGGGGGAACAGCAGCCTAACTCATCTCAAATCGATTTCTTCCCTTGGATCAATTCAGGGGATTTTTTTTGCGTTAAAAATATGTGAATGCAAGCCTTACTTTTTTTACGCATTCCCGCTAGGTTGTATTTTTATCTACTGTGAAAAAAGTTTTTGCACCCATAACTGTTTTGATCTGTCTTTCTTTAGTCGGCATCATCTTTATTCAGGTGTCCTGGATCAGAAACATGGTACAGTTACGCGAAGAGCAAATCAAGCATCGATTGGGAGAAGTTACTAAAGTGGTTACTGATGAATTGATGGAACAGTCGGGATCGTATTTGCCTCAAGGGTACCCACGTAGAAAGTTGTTAGATGGATTTGGGTGGGACCTGTTTACTACACCAACGGTAGCGAGTCGACATAGCGCCGAAGATCTTCGTAAACGTATTACAAAGGCCTTTAAAGAAAATGATCTGAATAAAATCCCCTTTGAATTTGGGCTGTATACATTTGATCGATTCAGTGGCAATACACTTCAAAAATCCTCTTCGCGGTTTTTACAGGCACAGCAGGATACGGCACATAATTTTTATGCTGGCAGAGCCATTACAGCGCCCAATGCTACAGGGATAGGTGCGATTGGTGTGAGTGAGGCATTGTTTATTGTGGTGCCCGATGTAAAAACTGTCGTACTGCGTTCATTGCGCTGGAATATCTCGATCTCCCTTCTTTTTACCTTACTCATTCTATCTGCCTTTTATCTCACCGTTCGAACCATGTTACAACAAAAGAAAATTGGGGAGATGAAAAATGACTTTATCAATAACATGACACATGAATTTAAAACGCCGCTCGCTACCATTTCGTTGGCAGTTGACGCAATGCGTAATGACAAAGTCATACAAGACCGGGAAAAACTCGGATACTTTAGTACAATTATCAAAGAGGAAAATCATCGAATGAATCGACAAGTGGAGACTATTCTAAAAGCTTCACAATTTGAAAGTAAAGATGTTGAACTTAATTTAAAAGCGGTGTCTTTGCATGAGACCGTGCAACAAGTAGTAGATAATTTTAAATTACAATTAGAACATGCAGGAGGGCATATTACCCTATTTCTACGGGCCCCTGAATACATTGTGTTAGCTGATGCTGTGCATTTATCTAACCTGTTGAATAACTTGATTGATAATGCAATTAAATATGCGCGCAAGCACGTGCCTCTACAAATTCAAATCGAGACTCTCGTGTCCAATGCAACTATTATTATGCGTATTGAAGACAATGGAATGGGAATGTCTCGAGATACACTAAAGCGAATTTTTGAAAAGTTTTATAGAGCACACACCGGTAACCAGCATAATGTAAAGGGATTTGGTCTAGGGTTAAGTTATGTGAAAAGTGTTACCGAAGCGTTGGGTGGTAAAATCAAAGCAGACAGTACACTGGGCCAGGGAAGTGTCTTTACATTGGAATTACCTTTACATCGGGTTTGATTGCAATCACCTTCTCCTCCACAATAAACTGCTGTCCCCATAACTTAGAAATCGATAGGAGTTATCAAGCGCATGTCGATAAACTTTTTTCCAGTCCTCTCCAATAAAAGCCGCAATCAGGAGCAGCAAGGTAGAACGAGGCTGGTGAAAATTAGTCACTAAGGCATCAACAGTTTTGATCCTATATCCTGGCGCAATCAAGAGTGCAGTTTGTGTAACCAGTTTATTTAATTTTTTCTTTTTCAGCAATTGAATTAAGGCGTCAAGCGATTGTTCAATGGATAGGCCCGCTTTTTCCATTTCATAGCATTCCCATTGGGAGAGGGTTGGAATTTTGTTGGTTGGCGCTTTTGCTACTTTTACGCCCAGCCAATACAGGGACTCTAATGTACGTAGTGAGGTTGTGCCTACTGCAATGAGTGGATTGTCTAACTGATTACGCCACTTTTCCAAAAATACTAGGTCTACATCAATCCATTCAAGGTGCATGTCATGACCCTGCATTTGTGCGGCTTTTACGGGTTTAAATGTTCCTGCACCAACATGCAGTGTGATTGATTCCATTCTGATCTTATTGTCTTGTAACTCTTCCAGTGTTTTTGTTGTGAAATGTAAGCCTGCAGTGGGAGCGGCTACTGATCCCTCTTGTTTCGCATAGACAGTTTGATAGCGGGTGAAGTCCGCTTGGTTAGGTTTTCTCTTGAGGTAGGGGGGAAGAGGAGTTTGTCCAAAAAAATCAAGTAGTGCAGAAAAGGGTAGATGTGCTGGCGACCAATGAAATTGGAGTGTAAAAGCATCTACTGTCTTCTCAATCATTTCTACACGTAGCTCGATGTTTTCTTTTGTTTGGGTTAGTGAGGTTTCTCTTTTCCATTTAGAAGCTCCACCCACCAAACAGTGAAGTTGCAAGGGACTTTGATTACCTAGAGCCATATTCATATCCTGCTCACCATTTGCTGGCTCCAAACAAAACACCTCTATTTGCCCCCCTGTCGATTTTTCAAAAACCAAGCGTGCAGGCACCACTTTTGTTTGATTAAATACCAAGCATGTGCCACACTTAAGTTGGCTGGGAAGGCTAGCAAAAATGGTGTCTGTGATAACCCCCTCTTTATAGATCAAAAGTTTTGAAGCATCTCTTTGAGCGAGGGGATGAAGGGCTATTTTTTCAGCAGGTAATTCATAGTCAAAATCAATTACCTCCAAAAATCGTGGATCGGTTTGCATACAACCAACTGTTGTTTGCGCAAAGGTTAAAAAAAATGCTTGTTTTTTGAAGTTTTCACAGCTTATCCACCCTTATTCACAGTCTATTCACATCAAAAAATGGGATAATCAATTCCCACCTAATGAAAACCTTGCTAGTAAAAGGTTTCAGCTGATTTTTAATTGGGGATAAATATAGGCAATCAAAATTTGGGATCTAGGTGGTAAAAAGTGTTATTTTGTGTCAATTAGAGAAAAATCTCTTCAAATCACTGATAATGACAGGCTTTCTAGGAGAATTTGAGGCAACACTGGACGCAAAGGGGCGTTTCTTGCTACCTGCCGGATTTAAAAGGCAGCTAGCGGGGGATGAGCTGCATCGCTTTGTCATTAATCGTGGTTTTGAGAAATGTTTAGCGCTATACACGCTTCGTGAGTGGGAGCCCTTATTTCAAAAAGTCAAGGGGTTAAATGAATTTGATCCAAAACAGCGCGAGTTCAGAAGAGCTTTTCTCAATGGGGCAACATTCGTAGAGCCCGACACTGCTGGTCGCATTTTGCTGCCACCCAATTTGAAAGCCTATGCAGAATTGGGCAAGGACATCATTATTGCATCAGCGGGTAACAAAATGGAAATCTGGGATAGTAATAAGTACAAAAAGATCTTTGACTCTTTTTCTTCGGATGCTTTCAGTGAGCTAGGAAGAGACGTCTTGGGAGGCGGAACAATGAATTGATTCAACACGGTGCAGTCAACGTATCACATACCTGTTCTGCTCCACGAAGTCATTGATTCATTGCAAATCCGTCCGGATGGCGTTTATGTGGATTGCACATTTGGGGGTGGCGGGCATGCGCATGCTATTTTGGAGCAGTTGGGGCCAAAAGGAAAGTTGATTGCGTTTGACCAGGATGCAGACGCGCAACAAAATCTGCCAAAGGATGAGCGGTTGATTTTTGTTCCGCAAAATTTTCGTCATCTGCAACGCTTTCTACGATTGCACAAAGTGAATGGAATTGATGGACTCTTGGCCGATCTAGGGGTAAGCAGTCACCAGTTTGATGAAGCGACGCGCGGGTTCTCCACTCGTTTTGATGCAGCGCTGGATATGCGAATGGACCAGCGCGAGCCAAAAACTGCATGGCAGGTAGTTGAAACGTACACAGAATCCGCCCTGCACAAAATTTTTGAGCAGTATGGGGAGGTGACAAACGCTAAAACACTTGCCAAAATCATCGTTCAAGTGCGGCAATCGCAGTCGTTACGCACCATTGAGGGATTTAAGCAAGCAGTTCACGCTGCAGTAAAGGGAAATCCGAATAAATACTTTGCCCAGGTATTTCAGGCACTTCGTATCGAAGTAAATGATGAGGTTGGTTCATTACGCGAGTTGTTACAGCAATTAGCGGTGGTAATGAATCCCGGAGGTCGCGTTGCTATCATCACCTTTCATTCATTAGAAGACCGACTGGTCAAACAATTTTTCCGTTCAGGAACAGTAGAAGAAAAAGAAGAAGAAAATCCTTTTTGGTCAGCACCTGTTAAGAAGGAGTGGCAATTGGTAAATAAAAAACCAATTGTCGCTGACAAAGAAGAGCAAGAAAAAAATTCACGCTCTCGCAGTGCCAAGTTGCGGATTGCAGAAAAGTGTTAATCATACTAGAAATTTTATCAACAAACATGTCCACCGAAAAAGCACAAGTTGAAAACAAGCAAGACTGGAAGCGATGGCTCAATTATCAGTCAATTGTGCAGCAGGTTCCTTACTTTTTTTTTCTGGCATTTTTGGCAGTGTGTTATATCTATAATGGACACCAAGCTGATAAAACGATTCGGGCAATCAATCGTACGGAGCGAGAAGTGAAAGAGCTGAATTATGAGTATAAAACAGTCAAGGGAGAATTGATTGCACGAAGTAAACAAAGTGAATTAATAAAAGCAGTAGAGCCGCTCGGATTGAAGGAGTTGATTGTGGCACCGATTGTTTTAGCAGACAGTTCATTTCTTCAACCGACCCAATAGAAACAGTGGAAGTAAAAAAAGACATATTGTGGAGAGTGTATCTCTCTTTTATCGGACTAGCCTTATTGGGAGTGCTGGTGGTAGGCCGTGCTTTTTATATTCAGCGTGTAGAAGGAGCTTACTGGAGAAATTTGAGCGACAGTTTGCATCAACGTTTTGTAACGCTGGATGCACAACGGGGAACTATTTATAGCGAAGACGGTCAGTTTTTAAGTACTTCTATTCCCACTTTTGATATCTATCTAGATCTGTGTGCAGATGGATTGCGTGAGAAAAAAGGAAAGCGTTTCAGGGAAAATATTGATTCGTTCAGCATTGCGCTGTCTGCATTATTTCAAGATAAAGCAGCTACAGCCTACAAAGCAGAAATTATAAGTGCCTGGGAGAAAAAATCACGCTATTTCCCGCTCAAAAAGAAATTGAATTTCGCGACTTATAAATTATTTCGACAATTACCACTTGTTCGTTTGGGTTCAAACCGTAGCGGAGTAATTGTTGAAACAAGTAGTAAGCGATTGGTTCCCTTTGGAATTCTCGCGAGTCGTACCATCGGATTATCGCGAGAGCATCTAGCCAGCGATGGTAAAATCAAAAAACAAAATGTTGGAATTGAACGAAGCTATGATTCTGTGTTGAGTGGTAGAGAGGGACAGAAGTTAGTTCGTTTTGTTTCGGGAGGGGGCGCTATTCCTATCGCAGGATACGAAACGGATCCCGATCATGGTAAAGACGTGTACACCACATTAGATCTGCGGTTGCAGGATATTACAGAGACTGCCTTGATGCGTATGATGTTGCAAAGCGAGGCGCTTTATGGTACTGCCATAGTGATGGAAACTGCCACTGGAAAAATAAAGGCAATCGCCAATCTTGGAAGACGTCCGGATGGGCATTATTGGGAAGATGATAATTATTCTTTGCGTTCAACAGAGCCTGGTTCGACCATCAAGCTGGCTACATTATTATCTGTTTTAGAAAAAAAGACTAGCAAGATTGGTGATCCTGTTGAAGTAGGCAGTGCCGGAAAAGCGATGGTGGGCCCCAAAATGGTGATTGATGCAGAGCGTTCTCCAAAGCCCTATTTAAGTGTGGCGGAATGTTTCGCACATAGTTCTAATGTGGGAATGAGTAAACTAGCGCTAAAAGCGTTTGGTAAAAATCCTAGTGAGTTAAAAGAGTATTTACAGCGATTTCATTTAGATACTCGCTCGCCCATTGATCTCATGGATGTGCCTAAACCACGCATGGCTCCTTTGAATGAAAAGGGAAGTGCTTTAGGGAATATGCTCTGGATGAGTTTTGGATATGCATTACAAGTAAGTCCTTTACATACACTCACTCTTTACAATGCAGTGGCTAATAATGGGGTCATGATGAAGCCCTATTTGGTCAGTCGGGTGCAGCAAGGAGGTATTATCTATAGAGAATTTACCCCTACCATCATTGATAAAAATATTTGCAGACCCGATGTAATCGCAGCAGCAAAAACATCTATGGAGATGGTAGTAACAGAAGGCACGGCACGTCGGGCTTTTGAGGGGATGCCTTTTGCGGTGGCAGGAAAAACGGGAACAGCGCTGGTAGCAGACGGACCCATTAAATATAATGACAGAGTTTACCAGGCATCCTTTGTGGGATACTTTCCTGCAGACCGACCCCAATATAGCTGCATTGTAGTGGTACGCACCAAGCCTTTTGCAGCTTCTCATTATGGCGGAACTGTTGCGGCACCAGTATTTCGCGAAATCGCATTGAAAGCGTATGCATTGTTTGTTGATCGCAAGGACGCCTCTCAGTTTGCTATCAATCGCGATAGTTCACTTTATTACTATGCAGGGTATGTTCCAGATATTCAAAAAATTTATAGCACGCTATCGTTGAAGTACACAGACTCTATCACAAACGGATCGTGGGGAAGGGCCTATGCAGAAAATGGAAAATCTATCATTAGAGCGCAACCCTTGCGCCAGCAAGTGATGCCAAATGTGAGAGGTATGGCATTAAAAGATGCTCTCTTTTTATTAGAGAATATGGGGGTACGAGTACAGATTAGAGGGAAAGGAAAAATTATCTCACAATCTATTCCACCGGGAACTGCATTGGATAGGCCATTGCAGTTGTTGTTGGAATTGAGTTGACATAAATGAATGAAAAGTGAAATTGATTGAATTGCTTGGGCAGATTTCAGTTCAGTCTATTCAAGGATCAATGGAAACAGAGATTCTCGAGTTGACTACCGATTCGCGTCAAGTGAAGAAGGGAACACTTTTCATAGCGGTAAAGGGGACAAAGGTTGATGGCAATGAGTTCATTGAAAAGGCAATTGCAGCTGGCGCTGTCGCAATCGTTTCAGAGTACAGCCCTCAACAATCTGTATCTGTGGTTTGGATACAGGTTGAAGACGCCACCGCTGCAGTGGGTTGGATAGCCGCTGGTTTTTATAGAAACCCCAGTGCTTCTTTGAAAGTAACGGGGGTAACAGGAACCAACGGAAAAACAACAATAGCAACCTTGCTATACAAGCTCTTTACAAGACGGGGATATGTATGTGGATTAATTAGTACGGTAGAAAATCGTATTGGTGATCAAGTGATACCTGCCACGCACACGACACCTGATGCAATCAACTTGCAACTGCTTTTATTTCAAATGAAGAATGCAGGATGTACGCATGTGTTTATGGAGGTAAGTTCTCATGCGATTCATCAACATCGAATTGCGGGGATATCTTTTTCAGGTGGAATCTTTAGTAACATCACGCATGATCATTTGGATTATCATCAAACGTTTGATGCCTACATCCAGGTCAAAAAATCTTTTTTTGATCAATTGCCTGCTGCTGCATTTGCGATTAGTAATGCAGATGATAAGCGGGGGAAGGTGATGTTGCAAAACACGCACGCGCAAAAAAAGTATTACGCACTCAAAACCACTGCTGATTTCAAGGGTAAGATTCTAGAAAACACCTTGGAAGGGTTGCAAATGGATATTGATGAGCAACCGGTACACTTTCGATTGATCGGTTCATTTAATGCCTATAATCTGTTGGCAGTATATGGAGCTGCAGTAGAGCTGGGGCTGAATAAAATAGACACATTGACCACCTTAAGTGAATTAACAGGAGCTCCCGGACGATTTGAGTGTTTGATATCGCCTCATGAAAAGCTAATGGCCATTGTTGATTACGCTCATACGCCTGATGCGTTGTTAAATGTGCTCACTGCCATTAAACAATTCAGAACGCCTGATCAGCAAATCACTACTGTTACGGGTTGTGGGGGTGATAGAGATCGCACCAAACGACCGCTGATGGCAGCTGCCGTTTGCGCACATAGCGATCGAGTCATTTTTACGAGTGATAATCCACGTAGTGAGGATCCTGCAGCTATAATAAAAGATATGGAGCAAGGTGTAAGTGCGGCAGATCAAAAAAAGTATATCCCCATTTTAAATAGAAGCGAAGCGATTAAAACTGCTATCGCTTTATCAAAACCCGCCGATATCGTGCTGGTGGCCGGGAAAGGGCATGAGACATATCAGGAAGTAAAAGGCGTGAAAGAATATTTTGATGATCGCGAAGTAGTAAAAGAATGGTTTTTAAAGTTGAATAAATAAAAAAGAAAGTAAGATGTTGTATCATTTATTTGACTGGCTGAATGAAGAAGGGATTCGATTCCCAGGTAGTCGTGTTTTTGATTTCATCACTTTCCGTACGGCACTTGCTATTCTTCTTTCTCTTTTTATAACACTGGTGTATGGAAAAAAGCTAATACACTTTTTACAGCGACATCAAATTGGAGAAAGTATTCGCGAAGAAGGGTTGGCGGGTCAGGCAAGTAAGAAGGGAACACCCACGATGGGAGGGGTCATTATTATTCTGGCTATTTTAATTCCAACCTTATTGCTGGCCGATCTCACTAAAGTATATGTGCAACTGATGATTGTAAGTACTATTTGGATGGGAGTGATAGGTTTTATTGATGATTATCTCAAATTAAGAAGTAAGAAATTGGCGCAAGAGAAAGGAGAAGAATATCGTAAGTCTAATGCAGATGGGTTGGCAGGTTGGTTTAAAATTTTAGGACAGGTTGGATTAGGATTAACGGTGGGGGCCACTTTATATTTTAATACAGAAACAGTAATCTGGAGAGAGTACCGGGGAAAAAATCCACAATCCGACTCCACCGTATTTGCAAAAAATTTCAATGGGAAAACACATTACTATGTAGAAACAAAAACGCCTATTACGACCATTCCTTTTGTAAAGAATCATGAGTTTAACTACTCTAAATTATTACCCGTTGCCTGGCGAGATTATAGTTGGTTATTATATATTCTAATTATCATCTTCATTGTTACAGCTGTTTCCAATGGATTGAATCTTACGGATGGATTAGATGGATTAGCAACGGGTACCGCAGCCTTGATTGGTGTGTTATTGGGAATTTTCGCCTATGCAAGCGGCAATCTAGTCTTTGCTGATTATCTCAATATCATGTACATCCCCAACCTTGGTGAGCTTTCCGTCTATATCGCTGCGATGATTGGAGCATGTGTTGGGTTTTTATGGTACAATTCATTTCCAGCACAATTATTTATGGGCGATACAGGGAGTTTAATGTTGGGAGGTGTTATTGCTGCACTTTCTATTATCGTACATAAAGAACTGTTGATTCCTATTTTCTGCGGTGTGTTTTTGGTAGAGTCGCTCAGTGTTATTCTCCAAGTAGGTTATTTCAAATACACCAAACGTAAATACGGAGAAGGAAAAAGAATTTTTTTGAAAGCACCCTTGCATCATCACTACCAGGTGCAGGGCTATCATGAGGTAAAAATTGTGACACGATTTTGGATTGTGACCGTGCTATTGGTGGTATTAAGTATTGTAACCCTGAAGCTGCGTTAAGCAAAGGGGTAAAAAATAAAATGGCAATGAAACTTGTCATCATTGGAGGAGGAGAAAGTGGAGTAGGGGCAGCCATCCTGGCTAGCCAAATGGGGTATTCGGTTTTTCTCTCTGATGGAAGCTCTTTGAAAGAAAAATATCGAAGCGAACTCAATGAGAAAGGAATTGCTTTTGAGGAAGGGCAACATGATATGGATAAAATTCTGGCTGCAGATCAAATAGTGAAAAGTCCAGGCGTGCCAGAAAAGACAGCTATTATGAAAGCCGTTCGTGCAAAAGGAATTCCTGTGATCAGCGAAGTGGAGTTGGCGTATCGGTTTAAAGGAGATAGTCGCATCGTGGCCATTACGGGTAGCAATGGAAAGACAACTACAACTTCCCTGGTCTATCAGTTATGTAAGTCAGCCGGTTTGAATGTGGCGTTAGTAGGAAATATTGGCACCTCTTTTGCACGCCAAGTTGCACTAACGCCTCATGCATTGTATGTGGTAGAGGTAAGCAGTTTTCAGTTAGACGACATTGATCAGTTTAGACCAGACATTGCCATTCTAACCAATATCACCGAAGATCATTTGGATCGTTACGAGTATGTTTTTCTTAATTATATCAAAAGCAAGTTTCGGATTACGATGAATCAACGACCGCAGGATTATTTCATTTACTGCGCCGACGATGAAGTAACCCAACAATATATTAGTTCATTCACTATTCAATCAACTCAACTGCCAATCAGCATGAAAAGAGAAGTACCCAATGGAGGTTTTATCAAAGACGGAGACATGTACATCCGTACAGGTAATGAAGTTATGACCATGAGTGTATTTGATTTTGCGCTGAAAGGCAAGCACAATCAATATAACACCATGGCAGCTTGTGTAGCAGCGGCAACGCTAACGATTCGTAAAGATAAAATCAGAGATGCGGTTCAGCATTTTGAACAACTGGAACACCGCATGGAGTTTGTGGCTTCTGTACGTGGTGTAGAGTTTATCAATGATAGTAAAGCAACTAATATCAACTCTACCTGGTATGCATTAGAAAGTATGACGAGGCCAACCGTTTTGATTTTAGGAGGGGTAGATAAAGGAAATGATTATTCATCATTACTGGAGGGCGTGAAGGAAAAAGTGAAAGCAATCATTTGTTTGGGTATTGACACCAAGAAGATTCATGAGGCATTTGAAGGAGTTGTTCCCTCTATGATTGATACGCATGATGCTGCAGAGGCGGTGCAGCTTGCTTTTCGTTTTGCTAGTAAGGGTGATACTGTATTGTTAAGCCCAGCCTGTGCAAGTTTTGATTTATTTAAAAATTATGAAGACAGAGGACAGCAGTTTAAAAATGCAGTTCGCGATTTATAGCTATGGAATCAGCCAGAGACATACGATTAACGGAGCTCCGAAATAGTTTTACCACGGAACGTTTGTTGCAAAAAACAAAGGGTGATAAAGTTATTTGGGCCTTAGTAGTACTACTTACCTTAGTTTCCTTATTAGCAGTGTATAGTGCTACAGGTTCACTTGCCTATAAATTTTATAAGGGTAATACAGAAGTTTATTTATTTAAGCAGGTAGCGTTTATACTTGGAGGTCTGCTGGTTATTTATGTGGCACATTTGGTTAATTATACGTTCTATTCAAAGGCAGCACGCATCGTTTACTTGATTTCCATCCCTCTATTAATTTATACGTTGTTTTTTGGAGTAACGATGAATGAGGGAAGCAGATGGATTCGATTGCCCTTAATCAATATGACCGTTCAAACATCTGATCTGGCAAAACTTGCTTTGTTCATGTATTTGGCTCGGTTACTTAGTAAGCGACAAGATATGATCAAGGATTTTAGTAAGGGGTATTTGATGGTCATCTGGCCTGTTGCAGTCACCTGCTTATTGATTGCTCCTGCCAATTTATCTACGGCATTACTCTTGGGTGCCAGTTGCTTGCTGCTATTATTTATTGGAAGAGCTAGTAATAAACATTTATTAATTACAGTGGGCTTGGCTTTGATTCCAATAACCCTATTGATTGCTACTGCAGTAGTTAAACACCAGCAAGAAGAGCCTGAAGAGCCTATTACTTTAGTAAAAAAAGAAGAAGCAGCATTGACCCGGCGAGTGGATACTTGGATTAGTCGTGTTGAAAGTTTTATCTATGGAAGCACAAATATTGATACAGATGAGTACCAGGTAAACCAGGCAAAGATTGCTGTTTCAAAAGGAGGATTGTTAGGGGTGGGTCCAGGAAATAGTACCACGCGCGACTTTTTACCACAAGCCTATAACGATTTCATTTATGCAATCATCATAGAAGAATATGGTTTATTAGGAGGAGGCTTTATTGTATTTGTATATCTCGTATTTCTCTACCGGTGCATACGAATATTTAAGCGTTGTCCATTTGCATTTGGAGCCTTCCTAGCACTTGGGTTGAGCTTTACACTCGTCATTCAGGCGCTGGCTAATATGGCTGTAACCGTCAACTTGTTCCCCGTAACTGGGGTTACGTTGCCTTTGGTTAGTATGGGAGGAAGCAGTTTCATTTTTACCTGTTTGGCAATCGGTATCATTTTGAGTGTGGCACGAAATGTGGAGCAGTTGGAGGGAAAAAATAAAGAGGCAGATGCAAAGGCAGTGGAAGCATGAACAGACGAATCATTATAGCGGGAGGGGGAACAGGGGGGCATATTTTTCCAGCATTGGCTATTGCCGGTGCATTGAAAAAAATGGATTCGTCAATTGAAATTCTCTTTGTAGGCGCAAAGGGAAAAATGGAAATGGAAAAAATACCGCAAGCGGGTTATCCTATCGAGGGACTCGATATAGCGGGTTTTAATAGAAGCTCTTTGATAAAGAATATTGGACTTCCCTGGAAACTCCTTAAAAGTTTTTGGCAGGTCAGAAAAATATTGCAGCAATTTAAACCAGATGCCGTGCTAGGTGTGGGTGGTTACTCAAGTTTTCCCGTTTTACGAGTGGCACAGGTAAAAGGAATCCCCACATTTCTGCACGAGGCAAACTCATATGCAGGTCGCAGCAATCAGTTACTGGCTAAAAAAGTGAATTGTGTATTTGCAGGTGTGATGGGACTGGATCGCTTTTTTCCAGCTGAAAAGGTTTGTCATACGGGTAATCCGGTACGGGATGTTATTACAAAGCCTTTACCCAGTTTGGAAGAAAGTCGTAAACACTTTAAGCTGGATTCGAATCGACCCACCTTATTAGTTGTAGGAGGAAGCTTAGGGGCCCGTTCCATTAATGATGCCATCAATAACGGATTAGATCAATTGCTTGCTGCTAATATTCAGGTGATTTGGCAAACAGGAAAATCCTTTGCCTCACAAGCTGAAAAAGTTTGTAGTGGGAAGCAAGGTGTTTGGACGGGCGCATTTATTGAGCAGATGGAAATGGCCTACGCTGCATCCACGCTCATTGTTGCTCGAGCGGGTGCAATGACCGTTGCAGAAATAGCGGTAGTAGCCAAGCCAGCCATCTTTGTTCCTTTTCCTCATGCCGCAGAAGATCATCAAACCGCAAACGCAATGCAGTTAGTTAAGCATCAAGCTGGTTTGTTGATTGCTGATCATGCTGCAGCGACACAATTGATTTCAGCAGTAATTGAATTGTGTATCGACGAAGAAAAACGTAAACAAATGACAGAGCAAATTCGACCAATGGGAATTCGGGATGCTGATCAACGTGTTGCCATCGAGTTATTAAAAAGGATAAATGCCTAATGAAGCAGGTAGTAGTAAATACAGATTTGTTGGATAGACCATTTAAAGGTACGGAGGGAATAAATCAGATCTGCTTTGTTGGAATTGGTGGAATTGGGATGAGTGCATTAGCTCGGTTTTTTTTGGAAAGAGGGGTTCCGGTAAGTGGGTACGATAAAACTAGGACAGCATTGACTGTTCAGTTGGAAAAGCAGGGAATGAATATTCATTATGAAGACCAAATAGAGAACGTTGATAAAGAGGCGACTGTTGTAGTCTATACTCCCGCTATACCAGGGGATCATCAGGAATTGAACTGGTATAAAAAAAATAGTTATACGATATGGAAGCGAAGTGATTTGCTCCAGCGTATCACTGACAGCTCTTTGAACATTTGTATTGCAGGAACACATGGTAAAACCACCACCAGCACATTGGTGGCGCATATCCTTCGGGATAGCCAAATGGGCTGCAATGCTTTTTTAGGGGGAATTGCGAGTAATTATGAAACCAACTACTGGAGTAGTATGACTAATTGCTGTGTGGTGGAAGCAGATGAATATGACCGTAGCTTTTTGAAGCTGAAGCCACAGATTGCAGTGATTACAGCGATGGATCCAGATCATTTGGACATCTATGGGACCGCAGCAGAGATGGAGGAAGCTTTTTTGCAGTTCAGCAGTTTGGTGGCGCGGGATGGGCTGTTGATTTACAAAAAAGGGATAAAGCGAGCAACTGAGCTACGGGCCCAGCAACAATGTAGTTATCATCTAAATGACACGATGGCGGATTGTTATGCAACAGACCTGAAAGTAGAAAGTGGTAATTATCATTTTTCTGTTCATGTGTGTGGTACAACGCTAGCTGGTTTTGAGCTTTCAATGGGTGGGTTGCATAATGTAGAAAACACCGTAGTAGCAGTTTCTATCGCAAGTATGCTTGGTGTTGAGGAGAGTAAGATTAAAAAAGCAGTGGCTTCGTTTCGGGGTGTGCAGCGAAGATTTGAAGTAATCTGGAAAGATGCAAATCGTGTGTGGATCGATGATTATGCGCATCATCCAGCTGAGTTGCAGGCCTTGATTACGGGAGTACGTTCGTTATATGGGACTAAAAAATGTACAATCATTTTTCAGCCGCATCTGTACACGCGAACAAGAGACTTAGCCAAGGAGTTTGGCGAGGCTTTATCTGGGGCAGATGAGGTGATTTTGTTACCCATTTATCCTGCAAGGGAATTACCAATTGAGGGAGTGAGTAGTGAGTTGATTAAGCAAAATATAAACAACAAACCGGTATCACTATTTGATACAAATCAAGTTTTGAACTGGTTTACTGAAAAAATGAAAAACGAGAACGAACAAAATATAATTGTAACAGCAGGGGCTGGTGATATTGACCAGTTACTGCCAACTATGAAAGATATAATAAGGTAGCATTGAAACTAAAGAGAATCATACAGCGAATTTTATTTTTCCTTTTTTGGTTAGGAATCGGAACAGGCATGACCTTATTGCTGGTTGCTGCAATTGGCCGTCGTAATAAAGAACGATTCCGATCCTATACGATTGAAATCCAAGGACACTATGGAGGCGCATTTTTAACGCAGGATTCTGTAGCCGCCTTATTACAAAGTCACACTGCAGGTATAAGGGGCGAGTTGCTTTCGCTATTTAATATGCAGCAAGTCGAAATGAAATTGCAACAACACCCATGGGTACGAAAAGCACAGCTCTACTTCGATAATCAGGATATTCTTCATATACGAATTATAGAAAAGAAACCACTGGCACGCGTATTTACAAAAAACGGGGCATCTAGTTATTTAGATGAGAAGGGGAAATTGATGCCACTTGCTGATTTCCGTGCAGTAAAGGTGCCCGTCTTCACAGGTATTCCTGATAGTGCAGGTATAAAAAATAAGGACAGTCTGCTCCTTATTCAAATGCGTGATATGGCACAGCATATTGTTAGTGATAGTTTTTGGAGTGCACAAGTGGCACAGATTGATCGAACAGATGATCAGAATTGGGAACTGGTGCCTGTTGTGGGCGATCATCTTGTGAAATTGGGCCATGCTGCAGATTTTACTACGCAATTAGAAAAATTATTCATTTTTTATAAGCAAGTGTTGGCGAAATCAGGATTTAATCGATATCGAACCATTGATCTTCGATTCGATAATCAAGTTGTGGCAGGTTATGGAGTAGGACAGCAGGTTGATTCCATTCAATTGCGAAGAAGTGTACAACAACTTTTGCGTCAATCCCGATTGGCAGATCTGGATACTTCGATTCGCTATTTGCCCAAGCCGCTTCAGCCATTGCTGAAAGACGATACAATTGCTGTTACTACCGAGTTGAAAAATAGTTTACCACTAGATACATCTGTTAGTATACAAAAACCCACAAAAAAAATAAACAACAAAAAAACATCCCTATGAGCAACCAAAATCCCATCATTGTTGGTCTTGATATTGGGACAACCAAAATTGCAGTGATTGCCGGCCGTAAAAACGAGTTTGGCAAATTAGAGATCCTTGGATTTGGCAAAGCCAATTCCAATGGTGTCAAGCATGGTCAGGTCCTGAATATCGATGAGACTATTAAAGCCATCCGTACGGCACTCGACAACTGCTTCGCCTCAAATCCAAACTTAGAAATTGGCGAGGTGTATGTGGGAATCGCCGGTCACCACATCAAGAGCTTACAGACACGCGGCGATATGGTTCGCCACCGGACGGATGAAGAAGTTACCCAAAAAGAAATTGATAAGTTGATCGATGATCAGTACAAGACCTATATTCCTGCTGGTGATCAGATCATCGATGTAATTCCACAAGAATTTACAGTTGATAATATTCCAAACATTACCAATCCGATTGGTTATGGAGGGGTAAAAATTGGAGCCAACTTCCATATCATCACGGGGGATAAAAATGCGATTAGGAATATCAACCGTAGTGTTGAAAAGGCAGGTTTGTTTACTAAAGATTTAGTATTACAGCCACTTGCCTCCTCGGCAGCCGTAATGGGACAAGAAGATCTAGAAGCAGGAGTAGCAATTGTAGATATCGGGGGTGGTACAACTGATCTTGCGGTTTTCAATGAGGGGATACTCAAACATACAGCCGTGATACCATTTGCCGGTGAAAATATCACCAATGATATCAAATCAGGGTTAGGTGTATTGCGTACACAGGCTGAGCAAATGAAAGTGCAGTTTGGTTCTGCATTAGCAAATGAAGCCAAGTCAAATGCCTATATCACTATTCCGGGATTACGCGGGATGCCTGCTAAAGAGATCAGTGTAAAAAATCTGGCTAACATTATTCAGGCACGTATGAGTGAGATCATGGATTTTGTAACCTATCATCTCAAGCAGGTGGGGTTGGATAATAAAGCACTTAATGGAGGAATTATATTAACCGGTGGAGGTTCCCAGTTGAAACACCTGATTCAGCTTACAGAATATGTGACTGGATTGAATGCACGTATTGGATTTCCCAATGAGCATTTGGCGGCAGGGCATATTGAAGAGCTGTCTAAACCAACTTACTCTACTTGTATCGGTTTGATCTTAAAGGGGTATGATGATTTTGAACATAATCGCAAAGAGTTTGATAAAGGATATAGTAAAGTTGATGTTCCTTCTAACCTGCGCAGAACAGTTAATGGTGAACTAGAAGCTGTAGCTGAAGAGACAGAAATCAGTGATGAACAGATGAGAAAGCGTCGTAATCTAACTGGCTTCTGGAGCAAATTCAAAGACCGTATCATCGATTTGTTTAAAGAAGAAGAAGATCGTCATTTGTAAACTACTTGCTAACCCATTCAATAATTCGTAAACCAACTTCCATGATTCAATTTGATTTACCAACAGACAAATCATCTATCATTAAAGTGATTGGTGTAGGTGGCGGCGGTAGTAACGCTGTCAATTACATGTTCAATCAACATATAGAGGGAGTAAATTTTGTGATCTGCAATACAGATGCACAAGCCCTTGCTATAAGCGGAGTTCCTAACCGCGTACAACTGGGCCCCTTTTTAACACAGGGACTTGGGGCAGGAGCCAATCCGGATATTGGACGACAAGCAACGGAAGAATCACTTGAAGAAATTCGTCACATTTTGGAGGTGAATACTAAAATGGTATTTATCACCGCCGGAATGGGTGGCGGAACAGGTACCGGAGGAGCGCCGATTGTTGCAAAAATTTGCAAGGAAATGGGTATACTTACTGTGGGTATCGTAACGACTCCATTTGCGTATGAGGGAAAGAAAAGAATGCAACAGGCCGATGAGGGAATTAGAGAATTACGCCAGCAGGTTGATACTTTATTGATCATCAGCAATGATAAATTACGTCATCAGTTTGGCAATCTTAAAATGCGTGAAGCTTTTGAAAAAGCAGATAATGTGTTAGCTACTGCTGCACGTTGTATTACGGATGTAATCAATAGTACAGGACAAATCAATGTAGACTTTGCGGATGTATGTACTGTTATGCGTAACGGGGGTCGTGCCATCTTGGGTCATGCAGAAATGGCTGGGCACAACCGTGCACAACTTGCATTAGAAGAGGCCATCAATTCTCCGCTGTTAAATGACAATGATATCTTGGGTGCACAATGGATTTTAATCAATATCAATTCTGCACGTGGTGAGCATGAATTCACGATGGATGAGGTAGAAATTATTCAGGAATTATTATTGACAAAAGCGGGTGCTAATACCGATGTTATTTTAGGGATGGGGTATGATGATACACTTGGAGATAAGTTAGGTATCACGCTTATTGCAACAGGTTTTGAGCACAAAGATGTCATTCAACCAACAACTGTTACACGTACAAAAACTCAGGAAGAAGAAAAGATTGTGATGGTACTCCGTCAGCCTGAAATCAATCCTGCGGCGGAGGTAATTACGCCTGTTGTGGCAGAAGAAGTTTTTAATACGCCCACAGAGGAAGTTGCCACTCCGGTTATACCTGAGCAGCCTGCGCGTGTTGAGCCACTTACAATGGATCCATTAATGCCTACATTGATTGAGACACAGCCCGAACCTGTTGTTGAGTTGATCAAAGAAAAGGAGGCGACATTTTTGGCAGCCGCAGTGATTATGCCAGAACCCGTTGCAGCCGTAGTAGCTTCTGGTGGTTATCTGGCAAAGCCTGCTAATATTTATGCATCAGCTGAAGGATCTAATGAGGAATCTGCTTCATTGAAAGCTACTACTTCTCCAATGATCCCTCAGCAGGTTGAAGAAAAAATTGATACGGTGCCTGCACCCCTTGCAATTATTGAGCGCGAGCCCGAGGAGGTTATGGAGATGCGATTGGTTGAAAGGGAAGAGGAAGCACTTCCTCCTTCTCCGGTTTTGTATGAGTTGCATAGTGCAGCAAAGCCTGATAGCGTAGAGCCAACTCCTTTTAATGAATCAGAAGCACAGGAACGCCGTGCTGCAGAACGTTTACAGAAGTTAAGAAATCTATCCTTCAACGTAAATACTGCAGATCCTAACAATGAATTTGAAACAATTCCTGCGTATATCCGCCGAAATATGGAAATGTATAATAGCAAAGCGCAGATTGAAAATTTTTACAGCAGTTATGAAGTGAAAGAGGATTCCACTACGCAGGGTCCCATCAGTACGCTAAATAGTTTTTTGGATGGGAAAAAGCCTGATTGATATTCGCCTCAATAGTAATTTATAAGTGTGGGTCTGTTTTTAGTTGTACCTCCCGGTTTTATCCGGGAGGTTTTTATTTTAAGCCTCTTCTATCTGTACCTTTGTTAGTCAAGTATGGAAACAGTTTTAATTGCGGGAGGTACCGGTCTGGTTGGTCAGGCATTGACAAATCAACTTTTATCGCAAGGGGTTCATGTTATTTTATTGACGCGTTCAATCTCCTCAGCTAAGAAAAAATTTTCGGAACATCCTCACCTGGACTATTCTGTTTGGGATCCGGCAAAGAAAAATATCGATCAAACAATATTTTCACGCGTACAACATATTATCAACCTTGCTGGGGCCGGGGTTGCAGATAAACGTTGGAGTGATGCCAGAAAAAAAGAGATTTCTGATAGCCGTGTACAAGCCGGAGGGTTGATTGCACAACAATTGTTAAATCATTCACATACTGTTAAAACATATATTGGTGCTTCTGCTATTGGTTGGTATGGGCCCGATCCCACTACCCATCGTAAAGGGTTTGTAGAGACAGACGCTGCGTACTCAGATTTTTTGGGAGCTACGTGTGAAAAGTGGGAGGCTAGTGCTGCTTCGTTGCGTCAAACCGGAATTCGTTGCGTCACTTTACGAATCGGGATCGTGCTGTCACCAAAAGGCGGGGCACTTCGGGAGTTTTTAAAACCATTGAACGTTGGAATAGCAACTATAGTAGGAACAGGAAAACAAGTGGTGAGTTGGATACATCTTCAGGACCTGGTTTCTCTTTTTATGTTCGCCATTCACCAACCTACAGTGAAGGGAATCTATAATGCAGTAGCTCCTCAGCCTGTATCTAATCTGGAATTGATCCGCACGTTGGCGTGGGCACGGGGTCGATTTTTCTTTCTTATCAGAGTACCTGCGTTCGTATTAAAAGTTGTGATGGGAGAAATGAGCATTGAGGTACTCAAAAGTACAACCGTCAGTGCAGAAAAAATTTCACAGGAGAAATTTCAATTCAACTATCCATCTATCCGTGAAGCGCTCGCTTCTTTTTTTTAATTGCGAATGGGTCTACCGGTTGTTAGGACACTCTGAATTCGCTCCAACGTTTTTTTCTCGCCACACAGCGAAAGAAACGCTTCACGCTCCAGGTCTAGTAGATACTGTTCATCTACTTTTGTAGGTTCGCTCAGGTCTCCACCACACATTACATAGGCTAATTTTTTTGCAACTAATGCATCGTGTTCTGTGGCATAACCTGCAGTTTTCATTGCATGTATTCCTGCAACCAACGGACCAAGTCCTGCTTTACCTAGTACAGTAATTGACTTTTTCTCAACAGGTCTGCTGTAGCCTGATTTTTGTATGTTGAGTACGGATTGTTTTGCTGCTGCAATGCGGCGGTTTGTATTTAGAATAACTTCATCTATTCCGTTTCTATAAATTCCCATGGTAAAACCTTCGTGTGCAGAAGTGGCCACTTTTGCAGTTGCAATATGCATGAACCTGTTTTTCAAGGTTATTGTTTCAGGTTCATCTGCATGCATTTCCTCGCCCGCACGCAATACAAATTCTTTTGTTCCTCCTCCCCCTGGTATCAGGCCTACGCCCAATTCTACCAGACCCGAATAAGTTTCAGCAGTAGGACAACATTTATCTGCGTGTAGATTTAATTCGCAACCTCCGCCTAATGTCAAACCATGCGGAGCTACCACTACGGGTATTCCGGAGTAACGCACCCGCATCATCGTTTGTTGAAAATATCGGATAGCTAGATTTAATTCATCATATTCTTGTTCAATTGCCATCATAAAGATCATTCCAACATTTGCGCCAGCAGAAAAATTTGCTCCTTCATTCGCAATAACCAAGCCCTGAAAACCTTCTTCAGCTTTTTCTATTGCGGTTTGTATCCCTGCTAACACATCGGCTCCTATACTTCCCATTTTTGTATTCCACTGTAATCCCAATACATCATCATCCAGATCAAATAATTTGCAAGAACTATTTTTCCAAACAAGATTTTTTGCATGATGAGTCATCACTAAAAAGTCTGTACCACCCGGAAGCTCTTTGTAATTGCCAGAGAGGGGATCATAGCATAACTTTTTTCCATTTTGTGATTTATAAAAGTGAGTGTTTCCATTATCGATCATTTCTTTGACCCAGGGCGCTACGCTAGAACCTCCTTTTTCTATGGCTTCAGCTATTTCTTTAACCCCCAACAGATCCCAGGTTTCAAAAGCGCCAATTTCCCAGCCAAAACCTGCTTTCATCGCATCGTCAACGCGATACAATTCATCACTGATTTCAGGTATTCGGTGAGAGATGTAAGAGAAGAGAAGGTTGTGCAGTTGTCTAAAAAATTCACCCGCTTTATCTGGTGCAGCCTGCAACATTTTGATTCGGGTAACTAATTCGTCTATGGGCTTAACCGCATCAAGAGAAGCAAATTTTGGTTTTACTCTTGGTTTATATTCTAATGTAGATAGATCTAAGGTTAAAATCTCTTTTTTTCCTTCTGCTGTTTTTGTTTTTTGAAAAAATCCTTTTCCTGTTTTATCTCCTAACCAGTTATTAGCAACCATTTTTGATAACCACTCTGGAATAGTAAAAAGGGAGCGGGCCTCGTCTGTAGGGCAGTTATTGGATACTCCTTTTGCAACTTTCACTAAAGTATCTATGCCTACCACATCAGCCGTGCGAAATGTTGCTGATTTTGGTCTTCCAATGACTGGCCCCGTCAACGCATCAATCTCATCTATCGTTAATTGTAATTTTTCTTTGAGGTGCATGATCGCCATCATGCTAAAAACACCCACGCGGTTTGCAATAAAAGCGGGGGTGTCTTTACAGAGCACGGTTGTTTTTCCTAAATGAAGATCCCCATAATGTAATAGAAATTCAATGAGCGAAGGGTCTGTATCTTTTGTAGGAATGATTTCCAGTAATCGTAAATATCGAGGGGGGTTAAAAAAATGGGTGCCGCAAAAATGTTTTTTAAAATCCTCACTTCTGTTAGCAGTCATAAGGTGAATGGGAATGCCCGATGTATTGGAGCTAATAATTGTACCGGGTTTTCGAAGGGCATCAACTTTTTCTAATAATCTATTTTTGATGTCCAGTTGTTCTACAACTACTTCTATAATCCAGTCGCAGGTAGAAATAAGATCAAGATCGTCTTCAAAATTACCAGTGCGTATATTTTCAACTACTCCTTTTTCATAAAGAGGGGAAGGAGATGACTTTATTGCAAATTGCAGGGCATCATTGACTATTTTATTTTTGACACTTGGAGATGCATTTGTCGGTAAATCTTTGGGAACGATATCCAACAATAAAACTTCATGACCGGTTCCTGCAAAGTGACAGGCTATTCGTGAGCCCATCACACCACTGCCCAAAATGGCGACTTTACGAATCAATCGTTGCTTCATAAAAAATAGTTAGTTATGCAACTAATTTACTCTTTCGAAGTTAATTGATTTTGGCAGTGATAAAAAGAACATGGTTAGCTGATTAAGGAACCAGGTTCAACCGTATCATCTGTTTGTAAAAAATGGAGTTTTCCGGCAGCATCGGTTGCCATCAAAATCATTCCATTACTTTCAATTCCTTTCATTTTACGAGGGGCAAGGTTAGTAACTACAGTTACTTGTTTCCCAACAATGGCAGCGGGGTCAAAATATTGTGCAATACCACTAACGATAATACGAGTTTCAGTGCCAAGGTCCACGTGTAATTTTAACAATTTATCAGCTTTTTCAACTTTTTCAGCGGCAAGTATCCGTCCTGTTTTTAATTCCAGCTTTGCAAAATCATCAAATTGGATCTCCGCCTTTTTAGAGGGCGTGTTGGCAGATTCAGTTTGCGGAGGAGTTACGGGTGTAGTTGACATGATTCCTTTTCTTAATTTTTCCATTTGTGTGGCAACTTCTGTGTCTTCAATTTTTCTGAATAATAATTGAGGTGCACGAAGTGGATATCCTTTATTGAGCAGATTGATCTTTCCTGCATTTTCCCAAACTAACATTCGGTCTACTACCTTCATCATATGCAGTAGGGTAGCTGCAGTATTGGGAAGAAACGGATTGATCAATATGGCAAGATTTGCTGTTAATTGTAAACAGAGATGCAAACAATTGTCAATTTCTTTTTGTATCGCAGGATTACTTTCTAATTGTTTGGCCAAAATCCAAGGTTCCTTCTTTTGCATGTATTGATTCCCCTTTCTAGCTAAATCAATCACTTCATATAATGCGTCTCTGAATTTATATTGCTCTAGCAGGGTGCTTACACGAGCAGGGGTTTGCTGAATTTCTTCAATCAAAACTTGATCCTGATTATTGAATAAGCTTGCATCTAGTGGGGGAACCTTGCCGTTACATAACTTATGCATCAAGACCCACGTGCGGTTGACAAAGTTTCCAAAAATGGCTACCAGCTCACTATTCACTGCTTCTTGAAATCCTTTCCAGGTAAATTCACTGTCTTTTGTTTCGGGGGCTATTTGAGTTAAGTAATAACGCAACATATCTACACACTGCGCTCCTCCATTTTCTGGCTGCACAAAATCCTGGATATAGTCACGCATGTCCAGCTTCCAATTTCGGCTGGTACTCATTTTATCTCCTTCCAAATTCAAGAACTCATTTGCCGGAACCTGATCGGGAAGTATATATCCATGCAAGCGGAGCATGATGGGGAATATGATACAATGAAAAACAATATTGTCTTTTCCTATAAAGTGGACTAGCTTGGTGTCTTTATCTTGCCAATATGGTTTCCAATCTTTACCCTGGTCCAGGGCCCACTGTTTGGTGGCGCTGATATAGCCAATGGGTGCATCGAACCAAACATACAATACTTTGCCAGCTGATCCAGGAATGGAAGAGGGTACTTGCACCCCCCACTCCAAATCACGAGTAACTGCACGTGGTAGAAGACCCCCATCAATCCAACTTTTACATTGGCCAACCACAGTTGATCGCCAATCTTGGCCGTGGTCATCTAAGATCCATTTTCTTAAAAATGATTCGTGTTGATCTAGCGGCAAATACCAGTGCGTCGTTTTCTTTTTTAGAGGGATATTGCCACTCAGGGTACTGAGCGGGTTCACTAATTCATCTGGACTTAAGGTACGACCGCAGGATTCACATTGGTCACCGTAGGCACGATCACTGTGGCAGTGCGGACAAGTGCCTTTTATAAATCGATCTGCTAAAAAAGTGTTGGCTGCCTCATCAAAATATTGTTCAGATTCTTTTGTGATCAGTGCTCTGTCGTTGTACAATTTTGTAAAAAAAGCAGCTGCCGTTTCGTGGTGAAGAGGCTCACTGGTGCGATGATAAATATCAAAACTGATTGAAAGGGTTTCAAAGTCTTCTTTTAGGGCTTGGTGATATTTGTCAATAATCGCCCGAGGAGTTGTATCTTCTTTTTTTGCTTGAATAGGAATAGCCGTTCCGTGCTCATCACTTCCACACACAAACACCACCTCTCTTTTTTGCGAACGCAAATATCGAACGTAGATATCAGCAGGAATATATGCACCGGCTAAATGCCCAATATGTTTTAGTCCATTCGCATAAGGTAGAGCCGATGTGACTAGATATCTTTTGGGCGTGTTCATGGTGATGCAAAAATACCGGAAAGGAAGGCAAGCCCAAAATGACTTTCATTGTTACCTTTATGCGACTAAGACCTATGATTACACCCGAATATTTGAAGCCTGGAGATACGATTGCCATTGTTTGCCCTGCAGGGTACTTGCCTGCCACAAATGTGCAAACCTGTGTGACTGTTTTAAACCAATGGGGTTACCGTGTGATACAAGGAACTACTGTCGGAGGATCTTCTTCAACTTATTTTTCTGGAACTGATCAAGAACGGTTAATGGATTTTCAACGGATGTTGGATGACACGACGGTTAAAGCCATTTTATGTGGACGGGGCGGATATGGAACGGGGCGTATCATAGAGCAAATCAATTTTTCAACTTTTTTGACTAAGCCAAAATGGATCATAGGATACAGCGATATCACTGTTTTGCATGCACATATTCACCAACAATATCAAATTACTACGTTGCACGCGCCTATGGCCACTGCTTTTAATGGGGAGGGTTGGAAAAATGATTATGTACAATCTTTGCGAGAGGCTCTCGAAGGGGTCACTTCGGCCTGTTCTGGTCCTGAGCATTCTTTTAATCGACAGGGTGTTGCCAAGGGCTCATTAGTAGGAGGCAATCTTGCTTTACTTGCCCATTTAGTAGGTACCTCCTCTGATTTAGATACAACGGGTAAGATATTATTCATTGAAGATGTAGGAGAGCAACTTTACAATATTGATAGGATGTTATATCAATACAAGCGTAGTGGAAAATTAGCATCCTTAGCGGGTTTAATTGTAGGTGGGTTTACTGAATGTAAGGACACGGAGCGGCCGTTTGGTAAAACGGCGCATGAAATAATCAACGAAATAGTTTCTGAATATAATTATCCGGTTTGTTTTGATTTTCCTGTGAGTCATACGGAGAGAAACTATGCACTTAAAGTGGGTGCTATCTATGAATTACGTGTAGACGCAACCGGTTCCCTTCTTGCAGAATGAAATTGACTAGAGGGCCTTTTTAATTGCAGCAATGGTAATTGGAAAATCATAGAGATCATTATGACTTCCTTTCTCTATCGTAATCAACTGATCCCCTTTTTTGAATACATTAGATAATCGAATAGAATTCTCATAGGCAACAACACCATCAGCCGTGCCATGTATAAGTAAGACCGGTGCAGTTACTTGTTGTAAATAGGCGTGCGTAGGAAACTGGAAATGCATTAGTAAGTGAAATGGATAGACAGGAGCATAATGCGACAATACAGAGGGTAAATCATAATAAGGTGTTTCTGCTATTAGATAGCGGCAGTCTCTTTTTGCGGCCAATTGTGCTGCAATGCCAGAGCCTAGACTTTTTCCGTAAATAATGAGTTGTGATGGGGGGTAGGTCTTTCGAGCGATAGAATACACAACGTGACTCCATTCATACATTTTGGTTTCTGATATCTCTCCTCTACTTTTTCCATATCCTGGATAATCCATCATGAACACCTCATATCCACTTTCTGTGAAAATCGTTGCAAAGTGTGCGTACCATTCTACATTCTGCCGGTTGCCATGGAAATAAAGTATAGCACCTTTAGCAAGTTGATTAGTAGTAAATCGTGTTATATGAAGGGTGTCTTGTTGGTTAATTGGAATGCTAATCTCCTCATGTGGTTGATTTATTTTTAATGCTGTCTCTGTAGGAATAACGACCGGTCTAAATAATAATCGCTCCTGGTTTGCATAAAATATCCACCCTGCTAACAAATAAATCAAAAGGGTTCCTCCAATTATTTTACGCCATTTTGCTTTTTGAGTAGCCATTTTTTTATCAGTATTTGAGAATATCGCGAATAAAATTATGGTACTCGTCAAAGGAGGGTAGATTATTGTGGCATCCACCTTCAATACGTATCAGAGTTGTTTTGTGAGGGTTTTTTTGTTGCAAGGCTACACTATGCCGAAAGGGGATTAATCGGTCTTTTGTGCCGTGAATAATATAGGTATGGCAGCGAACATTAGGAAGCCATTGATCAGAGCGGAGGTGGTAGCGTAAAACCAAGCGGATGGGAAGCATGGGTAAAAAACGTTGAATGACCTTTTTGAAATTAAAATAAGGAGCATCCAAAATCAAGTAACGGGGATTATTATCTGAGGCTAGTTTGGTTGCAAAACCACTCCCCAAACTTCTTCCATATATAATAAGGTGATCTTCGGGATATTTTTCTTTTAGCTTTTCGTAGACATATTGCATGTCTCCAAGCATCTCTCTTTCACTTCGCTTGCCTGTACTTTTTCCAAAGCCGCGATAATCAACTAACACAACATCGTAATTGTAGCGATAAAAATCTTTTGCATAGCGGGCCCATCCTTTGATGCTGCGTGTGTTGCCATGAAAGTACAAGATCAAACCTTTTGGCAGTTCCCTATAAAAATGAAGGGCGTTGATTCGTACGCCGGGGGCACTATCGAAAAAATATTCTTTAAAAGGGGCTTTATATTTGAATTCGAAATCGGCAGCTAGCACCTCTGGTCTAAAAATAAATTTTTCTTGAAATAAAAAAACAAGGAGGGTGAGAAACGCCACTATACCTGCTATATACCAGAAAATAACAGGCACTGTAAATTAGTTTTCGACTCTTTTCAAACGGAGTTTTGTCACCGGTGCTACAATAAGTGGAAACTTTTCGACCGTTACATTTGCTTGGTCTAATCCAAATCCTTTTTCTTCAGAGAGGCTATGATCTTTTAGCCAGAAATGAAATTTCATAACTAATTTTTCCATAAAAGGAAGTTCGTTGTCTTGACTTAAATATTTTTCCATTACCATAAACTGAAAGTCTCCAACTACTTTGCTTTGTGAAAGACTTTCATATCGACTATTGATCTCAACTTCTTGATTAGCGACAAGCTCCTCTACTACTTTACGAAACATTAGGTTGACGCGCGGTTCCATACGAAAGCCGAGTCTGAAATCCACTCGGATAATATCATTGGGAATTGTATGTGTCACTTTGTATTCACAAGTATAGGGGTCGTCAACCGTATCAATATGTACAAACCAATAAATATCAGCCCGCTTCGGTTTACGATTAAGAATGGAGTATATGATTTTATGCTCAATTTCTTTTGGATTGTTTGCACTGGTCATATAAACCAGGTGTGTAGCATATTTTGGTACAGATACATCTACACTTAGCTCTTGAATCTTGCTGATATAATGATCTAGTCTTACAAATTCTATATATCGGTTTTTAATTTTTCTCGCTCGATACCAAACGAACATGATAACAAATATGATAAACCCGATTAATAAAGTGATATAACCACCGTGCATGAATTTGACTAGTAGGGCAATTAGGTAGGAAGTTTCAACAGTGAGATAACCAACTAAAAAGAGATAAATCCATGTTGAATTGATGCGGTGTATAACCAGGTAATTGGCAAATAATATAGTTGTGCTTAACATGGTTACAATAATAGCTAGACCATAGGCTGCTTCCATGTCGGAAGATTTTCTGAAAAAAAGAACCACCCCTACGCAGCCTAAAAACATGAGAAGGTTGATGGCGGGTATGAATAACTGTCCCTTTTCTTCGGAGGGATAGCGGATCTTCATTTTTGGCCATAAGTTAAGTCGCATGGCTTCGCTCACCAACGTATAAGCACCCGAAACCATTGCTTGACTTGCGATGACTGCGGCAGATGTAGCAATAATTACACCTGGTATAATAAACCATTGAGGCATCAAGTCATAAAATGCATTAATGCGTAGCTGACTTTTGACCAAAGCAGTGATGGGTTGATGGATACTGCTCAACGTAATCTGCTCCCCATTCAGTGAATATTTCTGTGCAAGTAAAGCAGCGCCTTGTCCAAAATAATTAAAGAGCAAACAAATCTTAACATAGATCCAAGAAAAACGAATATTTCCTCTTCCGCAATGTCCCAGGTCACTATAAAGGGCTTCGGCACCAGTAGTACATAGAAAAACAGCCCCCAGTAGCCAAAATCCCCCCGGATATGTTTTTAGAAATGAAATTGCATAGTGCGGTGAAATGGCTTTGAATATAGACAGGTCATCAAAAACATGAATGGCACCCAGCACTAATAACATGGTGAACCACACAAACATAATAGGTCCGAAAAGTTGTCCTATAGAAGCCGTACCAAACTGTTGTAAAAAGAAAAATAATGCGAGTATAGCAATAACAATAATGACCACCGCGTTACTTCCCTCCTTTATACCTAACGAGGGCAACTCTTTTAATCCTTCAATGGCAGAGGTAATTGAAATCGGCGGGGTTATAATTCCATCGGCTAATAATGCAGCCCCACCCACCATTGCAGGGAATACCAGCCATTTTCTTCTCCTTCTTACTAAGGCATATAATGCAAAAGTTCCTCCTTCGCCCCTGTTATCTGCCCTCAAAACCATTAAGACATATTTAAGGGTTGTTTGCAGCGTTAATGTCCAAATGATACAAGAGAGGGTACCAAGAATTAACTCTTCACTAATAATTCTGTTGTCTATAATTGCGTTAAAGACGTAAAGAGGGGAGGTTCCAATGTCTCCGAATATAATTCCCAGTGCGACAAGTAGTCCCGCACCGGTTACCTTGTTGGTCGAAACTTTCACCCGACAAAGGTATAGGCAAAAAACTTAAACTTTTAAAGGTAACTTTATAGGGTTATGGGAAAGCATCGTTTTTTAATCGGTTTAGCCCTATTGGTCTGCATTCAAGGGGTTCCTTTTTCCATCTCTGCACAGCGTATTATATATTCTGATCCAGAGAAAGAAGACAACCGGCGGTTAAATTTTGAAATTGTAGGCCGGATAGGGGGTAATTTTTTGGTTTTTAAAAATAATCGCTTCCGAAGTTGGATCACGGTGATGGATGAAGAGATGCAGGTAACCAGCCGTGAAGAGCTGGGGTATCTTCCTAATGCAGATCGGACCATTAATGTAGACTTTTTCCCTTATGCTGATTTTGCCTGGATGATCTACCAGTACCAGCGTCGAAATGTAGTGTATTGTATTGCAGCTAAGATTGATAAGATGGGCAGAAGAATGGGTGACTTGATAGAGCTGGATACCACACATCTTGGATTTGCATCAGATAATCGACTCTATGCAGTTACCGGGAGTGAGGATCGTAAAAAAATTGCTGTAGTAAAGGTAAACAGTCGCGATCGAGACCTATACCATATGACTTCCTTTGTGTTCAACGATAAAATGGAACTATTACGCAGTGCGCAAGCCAATATTGTGATGGAGGATCGTACTACACAATTGGGCGAAATGGTGATTGATAATGAAGGGACCTTAGTTTTTACTCGTTTTCATCGAACCTTTAATGATAATATCAGTAAAGCTTCTTTGTTATATCAGCGCCTTGGTGAAGATGGTTTGATGGAATACCCCCTTTATTTTGAAGGCAGCTGGCTGGATGATATTCGGCTTAAGGTTGACAATGTCACTAAACGCTATATCCTTAGTTCATTCTATACTAAAGAAAGGAGAGGGGTAATTGAAGGGTATTATTTTTTAGTTTTTGATAAAAATGCGGCAAAGGCAGCCATCGAGCGTACGGTTATTTTTTTAGATGATTTAAGACAGGAAGCGAAAGGGAACGCCACTAGTAAATCTGCTTTCAATGATTATTTTATCAGACAGGTCATCACGAGAAGGGATGGGGGCTTTTTAATTGGAAGCGAAGCTTATTACACAACATCTCGTGCTAACAACTGGAATAGGTGGGATTATTTATATGGTTCTCCCTTCATGGGTTTGAATAATATGTATTATATGTCCCCTTATTCTAGTAGACTTTGGTGGGGAAACTTTCCAAGAACTTCACAAGCTGTTCGTTATCATGCAGACAACATAATGATTCAGTCTTACAGTTCAAACGGAGAGTTGGAGTGGAGCAAGGTGATTACTAAATCGCAGTTTGATGATGAAAGTGATGAGTTGCTTTCCTTTCAATTGATGATTGCGGGTGGAGAAATTCACGTCTTATTTAATCAACAGGAGAGAAGAGATAAGATGCTTAATGATATAACCATTCAATCGGGCGGACAATCGGCCCGTAATCCAGGCTTGAAAAATTTAGATGCCGGGCATCAGTTTATGCCCGCGAGAGGGAAACAAGTGAGTTCCAGAATTTTGATTGTTCCAACTGTGTACAGAGGGTATATTTGCTTTGCAAAGTTGGAGTATAATTAAATTATAGTTTTGGTTGCCTTATTTTACAAGCGAAGTCCTTTCAATTCAATTCTGTTATTCTTTTTTGCCATTGCTACAAAGCTGCCGCTGTTTATTTACCCGCAGCCCATTGAGGCTTCTACATTTAATGGAACCCCCCTTTTTTATTTTGTACAATGGGTACAAGCTATTTCAAGTAAGCCGGATTTTGTGTTTTCAATTTTGGCATTTTTAATCCTTTTTGCGCAGGCACTTTACTTTAATTATTTTTTTAACCGAAACAAAATGACAAGTCGGAATACTGACTTGCCGGGGATGTCTTATTTGTTAGTTACTTCATTATTGCCTGAATGGTCTCAGTTTTCAGCCCCACTGGTAATAAACTTTTTGATTTTGTATTTGCTGGCTTCCTTGTTTGAAAGTTACAACAGCCCCGACACACGCAGAACGCTCTATAATATGGGCTTGTCAATGGGGCTGGGTATTTTTTTATATCCTCCAACCGTATTGCTTATAGGTTGGTTCTTGCTTTCTTTGGTTATTATCCGCCCGATACGTATACAGGAGTTTATTATCTCTATGCTGGGTGTGGTTACACCATTCTATTTTTTGGGTATTTGGCTATTTTGGAAAGACCAGTTGACCTGGGCTTTACTAGAACCGTATATTGCCTTTTCATTTCCCGATTCATTACCCATTGTCTGGGTAGGGGGTTTATTATTTCTACTCACCATTCCTTTTTTGATTGGTTTCTATCATATACAGGATCAGGTGCGAAAAATGTTGATACAAGTGAGAAGGGGGTGGACTGTGTTTTTCTTACTTCTGTTAGCGGGACTCTTAATTCCACTTTTTTCTTTAAATCCATATATCGGTTGGGTTATTTTAACACTGCCTCTTTCCACCTATCATGCGTCTTTTTACTACAATACGTCATTTCGTATTTTCCCCCTTTTGTTTTTTTGGATTACATTCTTTTTTATTCTTCTAAACCAATTTTCAGGCTCCTGGGGAAAGGTTATCTTTGTGCCTTAATCGACCTGATATGAAATTTGGCATTGTTGTATTTCCGGGATCTAATTGTGATGCAGACATGCGTGATGCGTTACAAGATGATTTGGGGCAGGAAGTTTTAATGCTTTGGCACAAGGATAAGGGCCTATCAGCTTTCTCAACAGAAGATTGTATTGTATTACCAGGGGGATTCTCCTATGGTGACTATTTGCGATGTGGGGCCATTGCCCGTTTTAGTCCGATGATGCAGTCTGTAATTGAATTTGCGAAAAAAGGGGGAAAGGTATTTGGGGTGTGTAATGGATTTCAGATCTTATGTGAATCTCATTTGCTTCCCGGCGCGTTACTTCGTAATGCCAACCAGCAATTTATTTGTCAAAATACCTTTATTAAAGATCCGGCTGGTGCCATTTTTAAAATTCCCATTGCGCATGGGGAAGGTCGCTACCATGGTTCTCCTGCATTACTAGATCAATTGGAAAAAAATAACCAAATCATTTACCGTTATTGTGATGAGCAGGGGCAGGTTTCGGAGCCAGCTAATCCAAATGGTTCTGCTCGTAATATTGCTGGTATTTGTAATGAAAATAGAAATGTATTTGGCATGATGCCACATCCGGAACGCGCTTGTTCATTGGCGCTTAATAACACAGATGGGCGTAGTATCATTCAATCACTTTTGATTCAATCCGAATTGGTGTCTCCCTAAACCTATAAAAATGAGAATAGTCCTTTCCCTTCTTGCATTATTTGTTGTTGGAGCCCTTCAAGCTCAGCCAAATCCAGTAAAGTGGACATTTTCTGCTAAAAAAATTGCTGATAAACAATACGAGGTGGAAATGAAAGCGGTGATTATCCCAGGATGGCATTTGTATTCTCAACAGCAACCCGAAGATGCTATTGCTATTCCAACTGAATTTATTTTGAATCAAAATCCATTACTCATTTTGAAGGGTAAAATCAGAGAAGTTGGAAAGATGGAACGATTCAAAGATGCTATTCTTGGTATAACAGCACATCAATATTCTGGGCAGGTTAGTTTTTTACAAACAGTAGAATTAAAAGCAAAGGTCAAGACCGCTCTTTCTGGCACTGTAGAATATCAAACCTGTGATGACGAAAAGTGTCTCCCCCCTAAGAAAATTCCTTTTACTATTCCTTTAAAGTAAATCATGCGCCGTCAACTTTATTTTATTGTCGGCTTATTTTTTTTATTTTCTAGCCTTTTAGGTGCTGGGCAAGAGAATACGACTGCTCCCGCTTGGAATGTAGTGATAAAAAAAGGACAAAGGGCTGGCCACTTTGATTTGCAATTTGAAACTACGCTTGCAAAAGGTTGGGAACTTTATACGCCCGGACAAACATTATTTGATCAGCCTGCAGGCTTTATCCAGTTTGGCGATACTTTAATCTCGCTCAAAAAAACGTTGATGCAGGTTGGTGTAGGTAATCGGGTTTCCAGCGAATTGTTAGGGCAAGAGGTTGAAACCCAAACCGGCGCTGTTCGCTGGAATGCAAGTATACAAATTGAGGGTCCCTTGCCAGCAGAGTTACAAGGAACTCTTTTTTACTCCTATGGTAAAGGGGAGGAGATCTATCCTTTAACTCCCTATGTATTTACAGTTCCATTAGTGGGTGGTCAACAACAGGCTTCCTTAAAAAAAGAAACGATTGATTTAAAAAATCCAGTGCTGGATTGTGGAGACGCTGGCACTTCACAACAAAGCATGTGGCAAATATTTTTATTGGGAATTCTAGGAGGATTGATTGCGTTATTGACCCCTTGTGTATTTCCGATGGTGCCAGTAACTGTTACATTTTTTACAAAAAAGTCAACTAGTAAATCAAAGGGTATTTTGAATGCAACCCTTTATGGCGGATTCATTTTTCTGATCTATATTTTATTGACACTTCCTTTTCATATTGCCGGAAAAGCAATCAGTCCTGAAATCTTTAATAATATTTCTACCAATGTGTGGTTGAACTTATTGTTCTTTATCGTTTTTATTGTATTTGCACTATCATTTTTTGGACTTTTCGAAATTGGGTTACCAGCAGGATTTGCAAATAAGATGGATTCAAAATCTGGCTTAGGCAATGTAGGAGGAATATTTTTTATGGCCTCTACGCTTGCGATTGTTTCCTTCTCATGTACGGGCCCCATACTTGGTACATTATTGGTGGGCGTGGCAGAGCAGGGAGCGTGGCCTTTGACTGTGGGTGCAGCTGGTTTTGGGTTAGCGCTGGGATTGCCATTTGGATTGTTTGCACTTTTTCCGCACTGGCTGCAGTCATTGCCCCGCTCTGGTGGTTGGATGACAGATGTAAAAGTTGTTTTGGGATTTTTAGAATTGGCATTAGCCATAAAATTCTTATCGAATGCTGATTTGGTAGAACAATGGGGGTTATTGAAGAGAGAAATCTTTCTGGCAAGCTGGATAATCATTGGAGGATTGACTACCCTTTATTTGCTTGGCAAATTGAAGATTGGAAGCGAGTCTTCTTCCGTTAAGTTTGGATGGGCACGTGTTTCGTTTATTGTACTTTTTGCCTCATTCACCCTTTATTTGATTCCAGGTTTAACAAAGTCGAAGTGGGCTGATCTTACCTTGATTAGTGGATTTCCTCCCCCTCTTACCTATAGCATTTATAGTGGTGAGCAAGCCAGCCGAACTGTTTTTAAACCTTTGCATAATGAGTATGAAAAGGCATTGATGCTGGCAAAAGAACAAAACAAACCTGTGCTGATTGATTTTACGGGCTGGGCTTGTGTTAACTGTCGCCGCATGGAGGAAAAGGTATGGACTGATCCTCGTGTAGATAGTTTGCTTCGAAATGCATTTATAGTGGTCTCTCTTTATGTGGATGAAAAAGTAAAGTTGCCTTTGGCCGAGCGTCAATCGGTACTATTGCCAGACAGCACAAAAAAAGTATTGGAAACAGTTGGAGATAAATGGGCCAGTTTCCAGATTCAAAACTTTGGCGCCACCTCGCAGCCTCAATATGTTATTTTGAATACCCAGGAGAAATTATTAAATCGCCCCAAATTTTACACTCCAGATCCCAATGAATTTCTAGATTGGTTGTATTGCGGTCTTGAGGCGTATAAGCTGAAAAAGTAATTTTTTATAGCGATATCTGCCGCTGTGTCATCATTTTTCGCAAATTAATAAGGCCGTAACGCATTCTTCCCAGCGCAGTATTGATACTACAATTGGTAAGTTGTGCGATATCTTTAAAACTCATGTCTGCATAATGACGCAGAATAATAACCTCGCGCTGATCTTCGGGTAATTGAAATAGTAATTGTTGAACACGGTCATGACGTTGTTGTTTAATCAACGTTGTTTCGGCATTCTCTTCTGTAAAACTGATCATTTCAAAAACGTCATGATTTTCTCCATTCCGAATAACAGGAGTGCGTTTTACTTTTCTAAAATGATCCACACAGCAGTTGTGTGCAATGCGCATGGCCCAGGGGAGAAACTTTCCTTCTTCGGTATAACGACCTGCGCGAACCGTGTCGATAATTTTGATAAATACATCTTGGAATATATCTTCTGCCAGATATTTGTCTTTGACTAGAAAAAAGATCGAGGTATAAAGTTTGTCTTTATGCCGGAGAACCAGGGTTTCCATAGCCTGTTGGTTTCCGTCACAAAAAAGACGAATCAATTCAATGTCAGCGAGTTTGTTTGGCACTTGCATAATTTCTACGCTTTTTGCTGCTTGGTCAACAGCTGTTTTTCAATAAAGACCACCTGGGGTGATCGGTTTGCGTAGAAATGCTCCGATAGGCGTTTGTTTGGTTGTTCTATTTTTACGAACAGTAAATATATTCGATTTTTCGAATGTACACAAGAAAGGGGTCGATTAACAGGCACAAAGCCCCAAAAAAATGTTAATTGCTAGTAACTTTGCCCCTTATCATTCAAAATGGACCTCTCTCCCATAGTTATTAAGGGTGCTCGGATGCACAATCTAAAAAATATCACGGTGGAAATTCCCCGTCGAAAATTGATTGTTATCACCGGCGTTTCAGGTTCTGGAAAATCCTCACTAGCAATCGATACATTGTATGCCGAGGGGCAGCGACGATATGCTGAGAGTTTGAACTCCTATGCTCGTCAATTTTTAAATCGAATGGATAAGCCTGATGTGGATACCATCAAGGGGTTGAGTCCTGCTATTGCTATTGAACAAAAAGTAATTACGCGAACCCCGCGTAGTACAGTGGGTAGTTTGACGGAGATTTATGATTATTTGCGATTGTTGTATGCGAGAGTAGGTAGAACGATCTCTCCTATTTCGGGTGAAGAAGTAAAAAAAGACGAAGTGACTGATGTTGTTGAAAAGATAACTCAGCATAAAAAGGGAGATCGTATTTATATCACGGCCCCTTTGATACGAAAAGAAAAGTGCTCCGTACGGGAAGAACTTTCACTCTTACAGCAAAAGGGTTTTTCTCGTGTTTTAGCTAAGGCCGAATTGAATACGATTGAAGCATTATTGGAAAAAACCGACAAAGCATTAGTGGCTGATAGGCCTGACCGGTTGGTGGTAGATCGCATGGTGGTAAAAGATTTTGATGAAGATGATTTACACCGGCTTAGCGATTCAGTAGGCACTGCATTTTATGAAGGAGAGGGAGTATGCACGCTTATTGTTAATGAAAGCAAATCGCTTTTTTTCAGTAATCGATTTGAAAAGGATGGGATTCAATTTGAGGAGCCCGTTCCTCATTTATTTTCTTTCAATAATCCATTTGGGGCCTGCCCAACTTGTGAAGGATTTTCTCAGGTTCTTGGAATAGATGCAGAGCTGGTTATTCCCAATAAAAAGTTGAGTGTGTATGAGGGAGCAGTCGCTCCGTGGAAAGGTGAAAAAATGGATTGGTGGCGTCAGCAGTTTGTGCGTGGCGCAAAAAAACTAGATTTCCCCATTCATAAACCCATTCAAGATCTCACGGCTCGTCAACTTGACCTATTATGGAAAGGGGGCGAAGGGGTGTATGGCATTAATGATTTTTTTAAAGATGTGGAAGCGCATTTGTACAAAGTGCAATTTCGAGTTATGCTCAGCCGCTATCGAGGTAGAACCAGTTGTCCTACCTGCGAGGGATATCGATTACGAAAAGAGGCTTTGTATGTTCAGGTAAATGGCAAGCACATCGGTGAATGTGGTCGGATGCCCGTTCATCTTTTACTGAATTGGGTAGTAGGATTAGATAAGAAATTATCTGTGCATGAGAAAAAAATCGCAGCACGCATTCTCATTGAACTCAACAGTCGATTAGCTACTCTATGTAAAGTTGGATTAGGTTATTTAACATTAGATCGCTTAGCAAATACATTAAGTGGTGGAGAGAGTCAGCGAATTCAAATAACAAGAAACCTGGGCAGCAACCTGACAGATTCACTCTATATTTTAGATGAGCCCTCCATTGGGTTACATCCACGCGACACGGACAATTTGATAAAAGTGTTGAAAGAATTACGAGAACTAGGTAATACAGTGATTGTGGTTGAACACGATGCAATGATTATGCATGAAGCAGACCATATCATTGATATGGGACCACTGGCTTCTCATTTGGGAGGAGAAGTGGTTGCCCAAGGTGATTACAACGCACTACTTGCTAACCCAGCTAGTTTGACCGGTCGTTATTTGAAAGGCGAGCTGGTTATTTCAAAAGTAGGGAAGCCACGAAAGTGGAATCAATTTTTGCAAATCAATAATGCGACGCAACATAATTTAAAGAATATCACTGTTAAAATACCCTTGCAGGTACTTTGCGTTATTAGTGGAGTGAGTGGCAGTGGTAAAACTACATTGGTCAGACAGTTGTTGTATCCAGCTTTATTGCGACATCTCGGTGACTATTCCTTGCAGCCTGGTGTTTTTGATGGACTGGAGGGTGATTTGAATTCTCTATCCCAAGTGGAGTGGGTCAATCAAAATCCTATTGGAAAATCATCTCGCAGTAACCCGGTTACTTATATCAAGGCCTACGATGAGATTCGTGATCTCTATGCTAAGCAGCCACTGAGTAAGATGAGAGCATTTCAGCCAAAACACTTTTCTTTTAATGTAGATGGAGGCCGATGCGATACGTGTAAAGGGGAAGGTGAACAGTTGATCGAAATGCAGTTTTTAGCTGATGTTCACTTGCGGTGTGAATCCTGTGGAGGAAAGCGTTTTAAGGAAGAAGTTTTAGAAGTGACTTATAAAGAAAATTCCATTCACGATGTATTAGAGATGAGTGTAGACCAGGCTATTGAATTTTTTGCTTCGGAATCTGCCTTAGCCAAAGCATTGCTTCCGTTGCAAGAAGTAGGATTGGGCTATATTAAACTCGGTCAATCTGCTAATACGCTTTCTGGTGGAGAGGCACAGCGCGTAAAACTGGCTTCCTTTCTTGGCAGAAGTAGGGCCACCCATAAAATCCTTTTCATTTTTGACGAACCTACTACCGGGTTGCATTTTCATGACATTGGAAAATTATTGAAGTCCTTTCATGCTTTAATAGAGCAGGGTCATTCTATTGTTGTTATCGAACACAACATGGATGTGTTACGGGCAGCTGATTGGATTATCGATCTGGGGCCTGAGGCAGGGGAGGGTGGCGGTCAGCTAGTTTTTGCAGGCACTCCCCAGGAACTAGTGAAAAATAAAAAAAGTTATACAGCGCGCTATCTTAGCTGAGCTCAGGATATAGGGGATAGTTTAGCATCATTTCTTTCACGGTTTGCTTTGTTCTTTCAATTGTCTTTTCATCATCTGCATTCATAAGAACCTGATCGATTAGTGTTGCAATTACTTCCATTTCTTTTTCTTTTAGTCCTCTAGTAGTAACTGCAGGAACTCCGATTCTTATCCCAGATGTAACAAAAGGAGATTTATCGTCAAAAGGAACTGCATTTTTATTGAGTGTGATGTGCGCGCGATCCAGTGTTTCCTGTGCTTTTTTACCTGTGATATTTTTGTTACGAAGGTCAATCAGCATTAAGTGATTATCGGTTCCATTACTGATGAGCTGGTATCCCTTTTCTACAAATGCCTTGGCCATGGCCTGTGCATTAGAAATAATTTGACGACCGTATGCAGTAAATGATTGATCCAAAATTTCGCCAAATGCTACTGCTTTGCCGGCTATCACATGTTCCAGCGGTCCGCCTTGCATACCTGGAAATACAGCCAGGTCCAGTAATGCACTCATTGAGCGGATATTTCCTTTGGGATCTTTTATTCCATAGGGGTTGTCAAAATCATTGCGCATCATGATAATTCCTCCGCGTGGTCCACGTAAGGTTTTATGCGTGGTAGAAGTAATAATATGACAATGATCTAAAGGGTCATTTAAAAGACCCGTTGCAATCAAACCAGCAGGGTGAGCAATATCTGCTAAAACCAGGGCTCCGATTTGATCAGCTACTGCACGAATTCTTATATAATCCCAATCACGGCTGTAGGCAGAAGCGCCACAAATAATCATTTTGGGTTTTTCTTGTAGGGCTACTTTTTCGAGTTGTGCATAATCCACTAAACCGGTTTCGCGATCAACTCCGTAAAAGAATGCTTGGTAATTTTTACCACTAAAATTTGCGGGACTTCCGTGCGTCAAGTGTCCGCCCATACTTAAGTCTAACCCTAAAATTTTATCTCCTGGTTTTAGGCAGGCCAAAAAGACGGCGGTATTAGCCTGCGCTCCACTGTGCGGCTGAACATTAGCCCAACCTGCATTGAATATTTTTTTCAATCTATTAATAGCCAATGTTTCTATTTCGTCTACTATTTCACATCCGCCATAATATCTTTTTCCAGGATAGCCTTCTGCATATTTGTTGGTAGCAACGGAGCCCATGGCTTGCATTACCGCCAAGGAGGTAAAATTCTCCGATGCAATTAATTCAATTCCTTCACGTTGTCTGATTAATTCTCGGTCTAACAGGCTAAATAGCTGGGTATCTTTCACTGACATAATTGGGGTTAAAAAGTTTATACAAAATTAAGTTGTCTTTTCATTGTCTCCCTGTCTCCTTCCGAATAGTTTTCCTCAAATGAACTACATTCGTGTTAAGCATGAAAGCGATCATACCTGTAGCCGGGGCGGGCACCAAGCTGCGCCCTCATAGTTATACGCAGCCCAAGGCCCTAATCCCCCTTGCGGGGAAAACGATATTAGGGATCAATATTGAACAACTACAAGAAGCAGGGATCACGGATTTCATATTCGTGGTGGGATATCTGGGAGAAAAAATTGAAAACTTTGTTCGTGAACATTATCCCTCACTTAATGCTCATTATGTTCAACAAACCGATCGGCAGGGAGTTGGGCAGGCTATTTTTCTAACTCGTAAGCTGGTACAGGGGGAAGCTATTTTTATCGTTTTAGGGGACACCATCTGTGAGTATGATATCAAAGCGGTGATTGCTGAAGACCGTTCAATGATTGGACTTCGAAAAGTTGAAGATCCCCGTGATTTTGGCGTAGCTGAAGTGGACGATAGTGGGTTTATTGAACGGCTTGTAGAAAAACCACAGATACCCAAATCAAATCTTGCCCTTGTGGGAATCTATAAGATTAAAGAAAGTGAACAGCTGTTTCGTTGTTTAGAAAATAACATTAGCCAAGGAATACGATCTCATGGTGAATACAGTCTGACCGATGCATTAGACTGTATGATTGGGCAAGGAACACCACTCAAGTCTTTCAAAGTAGACAATTGGTTTGACTGCGGTCGAAAAGAAACGTTACTAGAATCTAATGCATTGTTACTAAAGAAGTTTGCAGATCAATTTCCGGTAGATCATTTTGAGAATACTGTTTTTATTCCGCCGGTGAGCATTGGGGCAGGTTGTTTAATCCGCAATTCTGTGATTGGGCCTAATGTAGCTGTTGGTGAAAATTCGGCTATTCAGTCTTCTGTTGTCAAGGAATCAATTATTGGATCTTTTTCTACTTTACAAGATATTGTAGTGAGTGATTCTGTTATTGGAAGTGATACACTCGTAAGAGGCGAAACTCGCTCGTTAAATGTTGGTGACAATACGAGTATTAATTTGGGTTGAAATAAAGTTGCATGTCTGGTTTCTCTAATCGCGTTACTACTCTTTTAGGAATTAAATATCCAATCATCCAAGGCGGCATGATCTGGGCCAGTGGCTGGCGTCTTGCAGCGGCGGTTAGTAATGCAGGTGGATTAGGAGTTATTGGCGGGGGATCTATGCAACCTGAATTATTACGAGAACATATTATAAAATGCAAGCAAGCTACTGATAAGCCGTTTGCGGTAAATCTTCCATTGTTGTATTCGGGGATTGATAAACAGATGGAAGTGCTGATTCAAGAAGAGGTGCCTATTGTTATTACATCCGCGGGTAATCCCTCTACCTGGACGCCACTATTAAAATCAAAATCAAGAATCGTTCTGCATGTAGTTAGCTCTGCAAAATTTGCTAAAAAAGCAGCAGCAGCAGGATGTGATGCAGTGATTGCCGAGGGGTTTGAAGCAGGTGGGCACAATGGAAGGGAAGAAACAACAACGCTTGTATTAATTCCTGCTGTAGTTAAAGCGGTGCATCTTCCAGTAATTGCTGCCGGCGGAATTGCAACCGGAAGGCAACTATTTGCAGTACTATCATTGGGAGCAGAAGGTGTTCAAATGGGTACTCGCTTTGTGGCTTGTGAAGAAGCTTCTTCGCATCCCGATTTTAAAAAGATGGTGATTAGTGCTGCCGAGGGTGATACGCAATTAAGTCTGAAAAAATTAACACCAGTTCGCCTATTAAAAAATAAATTCTATCATGAAGTACACGATGCAGAAGAGCGGGGCGCTAACCCAGAAGAACTTTCTGTACTACTTGGAAAGGGTAGAGCCCGAAAAGGAATGTTTGACGGAGACCTAAACGAAGGTGAACTGGAAATTGGGCAGGTAAGTGCACTGCTCGATACAATCCTACCCGCTTCTACCATTATTGAAAACACTTGGAATGAGTTCCAGGAAGCCTGTGCAAAACCATTTAGGAATTCAGCCGATTAGTTTTTTTTGAACCCCCACTTGATCATTTCTTTCCAGGTAATTTTTTTACCATACATCAAAATACCTGTTCTATAGATTTTTCCCGCAAACCAAACCGTAACAATAAATCCAATGATCAGCATACTCATGGAGAGGGCTAACTGCCAGTAAGGAACAGTACCAGGGATGCCGTAAGGAATTCGTACCATCATGACGATGGGCGAAGAAAAAGGAATAATACTACCCCAAACTGCTATAGGGCCTGTTGGGTTGGTGGAAGCCGCAGTCATCATTACAAAAGAAATGATCACGAGCATAGTAATGGGAAAGCTGAGTGATTGTGCTTCGCGCATGTCTTCGTTTACTGCACTACCAATGGCGCCATAAAGCGATGCATAAAAAAAGAAGCCCCCCAAAAAGTAGAAAACAAAAAAGGAAATGATAATGGGCATATTGACACTGGTGAATATTTTTTGAACATAGCCAACGGTTTCAGCCATGCCTCCCATGGAAGTGCCATTTTCTTTCCCAAAATTATAAGCCAGAAAAATAAATGCAATCCAAATACCGAATTGTGTTAATGCGACGGCTCCCACCCCTACAATTTTACCCAGCATCATTTGAAAAGGACGCACCGAAGAAACCAACACTTCTGCAATGCGGTTGGTTTTTTCTTCCATTACCCCCATCATCACTTGCGAACCATATATTAAAAGGATGAAATAAATAAGAAAACCTGCTACGTATCCAATGCTGTCAGCAAATTGACTATCTATTTGTTCGTCATTGACATTGCGGGATTTTAAGCCAATATGACTTTGTGCTAAAATGGCTTGTTTGTTTTCATCAATTTGTAAACTATCATTGAGTACCCTTTGCCAAATTCTATTAAGCTTAGATTCTACTGCTGCAGTGGAGGCTCTTCCATAAGATTTGAATGTATTTAATGCGAGAGAATCTATTCCTTTTTGCCATTGTAGATTTGGAATTATTACATAGCCATCAAACCCCTCCTCTTCACTCGGGTTTTTAGCAGGACTGTTTAGCGTAGCCAGCGAAAGTGATGATGACTCGTCTAGTTTGTTCTCTATCTCTAATGCTTGTTTGCTAAAATAACCTGAAGAATCAATCACTGCTATTTTTAGTATTTCTTTCGATGATTCAGTGATGGCTCCTACCCCAAATATCAGTCCTACATAAAGCAATGGGAATAATAAGGTAGATAGCACGAAAGTTCTTTTTCTTACCCTTGTTAGGTATTCTCTTTGTATAATGATCCAGGTCTTTTTCATGGGAGTGATATTAATGTTCAAAAGTTCTGGTAGCAGGGCTGTCCTCTACCAGGCGAATAAAAATTTCATTTAAGGATGGCAGTTTTTCTAAAAAGGAATGAATAATCACCCCTTCATTAATTAAATACTGTAATAGTGCATTGTTAGAGAGCCCTTCTTTTCGTTGAATGGTGAATGCATGCTCTGCCTCTTTCAATACAGTAAAAGGAGCACTGGCACGATCTATTTTTAGAAGTCCTTCTCCTTCTATTTGAAAGACATTCTGTTTGTGTTGTTGACGCGTTTCTTGAACAGTTCCATCTAAAATCTTTTTTCCTTTATTTACTAATGCGATATGATTACAAATTTCTTCAACCTGTTCCATTCGATGTGTACTAAAGATGATCGTAGCACCTTCTTTAGCTAGCCTGAAAATTTCATCTTTTATCAAATTACTGTTCACGGGGTCTAAGCCACTAAAAGGTTCATCCAGAATGATTAAACTGGGGTCATGTAAAACAGTGGTTACGAATTGTAGTTTTTGCCCCATTCCTTTGGATAGATCTTCTACCTTTTTATCCCACCAACTTTCCATCCCAAATCGTCCAAACCAGTTTTCAATTTTTCCTTTTGCCTCTGATTTGGAGAGCCCTTTTAACTGAGCGAGGTAAAGAGCCTGTTCGCCCACTTTCATTTTTTTATATAATCCTCTTTCCTCAGGCATATAACCAATGCGGGCTACATCCTTAATGGGATTAAATTTTTTCCCTTCAAAATAAATTTCACCTTGGTCGGGATAAAAGATGCCCGTGATCATTCGGATCAATGTTGTTTTACCTGCTCCATTAGGACCGAGCAATCCAAAGATTTGACCTTTTTCAATTTCTAAACTTATATCGTCTACTGCTTTTTGAGTGTCAAAATATTTTAGCAAGTGACGAAGCGAAAGATGGGCTGCCATGTTATATAGTTACGTTCAAATGTACTAAGGAAGTATTGAACTAATTATTTCCTTACAGGGGTGGTTTTATAAAGGGTAGAGTGGTTAATCAAGCCAGCTGGTTGATTATTGCTGCTGCCACTTTTTCGCCTTCCATAGCGGCACTGACAATTCCTCCTGCATAGCCTGCCCCTTCACCGCAGGGAAATAAGGTGGAAAGTTGAGGATGCGATAGCAACTGAGGATCACGTGGAATACGAACCGGAGAAGAAGTTCGGGATTCTGTTGCAACTACTACTGCTTCATTCGTGAAGTAGTTTTTCATCTTTTCTCCAACTTGTCGAAACCCAACTTGTAAACGCTCATAAATAAATGCAGGAAGCACTTCCTGCATATTGACTGACGCGATACCCGGCAAGTAAGAACAAACGGGTAAGGTAGAAGAACTTCTTTTTTCGCAAAAATCAACCAGTCGCTGCGCGGGTGCTTGTAGATTGCCTCCCCCTGCTTGAAAAGCAAGTTGCTCAACTGATTGTTGAAATCGCATAAGTGATAATGGATCTCTTCCAAACTTTTTATCGAGGTCTTTCACTTCTACTGAAACAACAATACCGCTATTGGCAAATGGATTATTACGCTTGGAAGGACTCCAGCCATTGACTACTATTTCTCCTGGGGAGGTGGCAGCCGGCGCAATAATGCCACCAGGGCACATACAAAAAGAGAAAACACCTTTTTCATATACTTGTTCCACCCAACTGTAAGCTGCTGGGGGTAAATGAGGGTCTCTCGTTTTGCAATGATATTGTAACTGGTCAATTAAAACTTGCGGATGTTCAATTCGAACACCTAATGCAAAAGGCTTGGCTTCAATTTTAATTTTTTTTGAATGCAGTAACTCAAAAATATCCCGGGCTGAATGACCGGTGGCTAATAAAAAGGCTTGACCTGAAAAAACCTGGCCTGTTTTTGTTCGAACAGCTGTTAGCGTGTGTTGCTCAATTATCAAATCACAAACACATTGCTCAAAATGAATCTCACCTCCTGCAGCAATGATCTGTTCCCGCATGGCAGTAATGATGTGCGGTAACTTATTTGTACCAATATGTGGGTGGGCTTCGTACAAAATTCTTTCCTCTGCGCCAAAGTGTACAAAAAGTTGTAAAATTCGCTCTAGATTTCCTCTTTTGCCACTGCGGGTGTATAATTTTCCATCGCTGTACGTACCTGCACCCCCTTCACCAAAACAGTAATTGCTTTCTGGATTCACCAGACCTGAACGGTTAAGAAGCGCCAGGTCTCTTCTACGGGCTCTTACATCTTTCCCCCTTTCCAATATTACCGGCTTAATACCAGCCTCCAGCAATTTTAAAGCAGCGAAAAGTCCGGCAGGGCCCGCACCAATAATTATCACTTTTTTGGTTGATTTGCCCACCTCCTTAAATGCAAATGAAGTCAGGGGTCTACCTTGAGGGGTTTCCCCGATAAAAGCCTGAATAGTCAAATTGATCCATGGCGATTTACTTCTTGCGTCAATCGATTGCTTACTAACGTAATAGCCCTTTACTAGCTGCAGGGATACCCCCTTAGCGCTGGCAATTGCCTGTTTAACATGTGAAGCACTAAGGGCTTCTTGGGGGGTTAGGCGAAGCTGAATTTGTTGGGGCATCGGTCAGGGATTTATCCTGAAACAAGAACATAAAGATGGCATTTTTTTCTAAGGGGTAGAAATGGATATTTCCAAATTTTTAGACCAAAAAATTTTAAAATCAAAAAAAAACAGAGTTTCTTTAAAATCGGGCCCTGAATTTTTTTTTGTTTGATGTGGATTAATGATATTCGTTCCCCTGCGCAAGTTTTTTTATTGACAACTGTGGAAAAGCGAGCTGACCTGCGTGGGAGATGTTAATAACTACTGATTAATCTTCATAAACCTGCTTGAAGAACGATGGATAAGAACGCGGAAAAAGTTTGGGGAAATTGCTTAAAGATCATCAAGGATATTGTAGAATGGCAGCATTTTAAAACTTGGTTTGAGCCGATACAACCCGTTTCACTAAAACAAAACCATTTAGTAATACAGGTACCAAGTCAATTCTTTTTCGAATACCTCGAAGAACATTACGTTAATTTATTGGCCAAGACACTCAAGCGTGAATTGGGTAAGGAAGCCAGATTGGAATACCGAATCATGGTGGACAGCGGAAGCAGTCGCACAAAACCCATGACAGTAGACATGAGTGGACAGGGGTTTAAATCTTTTTCAAATAATGAAATGGATTTCCCGCTAGTTATCAATAATCCTGTCAAGAATCCATTTGTAATTCCTGGTTTGAAAAAAATGCAGATTGATCCGCAGTTAAATCCTATCTACACATTCGACTCCTTTATAGAAGGAGATTGTAATCGTGTAGCTCGGAGGGCGGGTAAAACGGTAGCAGAAAAGCCAGGAGCCAACTCGTTCAATCCACTTGTAATCTATGGAGGAACTGGATTAGGTAAAACCCATTTGGCGCAAGCGATTGGCAATGAAGTGAAAAGATTACATCCCAATAAGGTTGTTTTATATGTGAGTTCAGAAAAGTTCATCAACCAATTCATGGACCACGGACGGAACAACGCTATTAACGACTTTATTCATTTTTATCAGTTGATTGATGTACTGATTTTAGATGACGTTCAGTTTTTTGCGAAGGCAGAGCGGTCACAAGATGCCTTTTTTGCAATCTTCAATCACTTGCATCAGTCGCAGAAACAATTGGTACTGACGTCTGATAAATCTCCAAAAGATTTAGAGGGTGTACAGGATCGTTTGCTCAGTCGATTCCGTTGGGGATTGAGTGCTGACCTACAAGTGCCCGATTACGAAACGCGTATTGAGATTTTAGAGAAGAAGATGCGTAACGATGGATTAGAAATGCCTAAAGAGGTTGTCAAATACATTGCTTACAATATCAATAATAACGTACGTGAATTGGAAGGTGCTTTAATTTCTTTGTTGGCACAATCCTCCTTAAATAGAAAAGAGATTGATCTGGAATTAGCAAAGAAAGTGCTCCGCAATTTTGTTAAGTCATCCAGCAAGGAGATCACAATTGATACCATTCAAAAAATGGTATGCGAGTATTTTGACGTATCCTACGATAAATTGTTACAAAAAACACGAAAGCGTGAAATTGTACAAGCTCGTCAAATCACCATGTATCTGGCCAAAGCGTTTACAAAAAATTCACTCAAGACAATTGGTGAACATTTTGGAGGTCGGGACCACACTACGGTGATCCATTCTTGCCAAACGGTAAAAGATTTAATGGATACCGATGGAATTTTCCGCGAGAACGTACTGGAACTTCAACAGAAAGTCCAGTTGGCAGCCATGTAATTTCTCTTTAATTTTGTCCCCCCGCTACGGTAGGAATATAATAGGAGAGGTGCCTGAGTGGCCGAAAGGGCCGGTTTGCTAAACCGTTGTACGGACTTAAATCTGTACCGAGGGTTCGAATCCCTCCCTCTCCGCAAAAAAATCAAATGCCCCTTTATGGGGCATTTTTTATTAAGCGAGCGTGGAATGCTTGCATTCCAAAGTGAGCATAATAAAAAATGCAACAGGGCGAAGCCCTGCATTTGATTTTTTTGATGGAGACCACACGATGTCTGAGCGAAGCGAAGACAATCCCTCCTTTACTTTGCTTTTTTAATCTCCTTCATCAGGTCTTCCAGATAATCCGTTTGTACTTCCTGAATCTCTAACAGTTTCCTATTTTGATGTACCAGCAAATGGTCAATTTTTTCACTGAGAAGTTTTATCTCTAACTCAGCTTTTAAGTTGATCTTATAGTCGTGTTCACCCCTTTTTCTATCTTTTTGTTCCTGTCTGTTCTGACTCATCATAATGATTGGAGCCTGTATTGCGGCCAAACAGGATAGAATGAGGTTAAGAAGTATAAAGGGAAAGGGATCAAATTTTTGTGTTATCAATAACCAGGTATTAATAGCTATCCAACACAATATGAAAGAGAAGAAGAAAATGATAAAAGTCCAGCTGCCACCAAAGGTTGCAACCTTGTCGGCTACTCGTTGTCCTACGGTTAGGGTTTCGACTTGTTCTTCTTGAAAGCTCTCGGATAAAATTGAATTGTTCTTGATTGCGTCCATCACCTCAAGATCTAATGCTGCCAATTCACCTCTTTCCTTCTCTATGAGTGACGTGAGGTACAGCCGTCTAAATTGATTTAGCTCAGCAATGGAGATAAATTTGGAACGATCAAAACCGACATGGTGAGATTGTATCAAATTGAATACGCCTTCACGAATGTCAGCTCCAATTACCTCTTCTCCAGTTGGAATGGGCAATTTGCTGAGATAACTTGTTTCCATGTGTTGCATTATAAATATACAACGCAAACAGGCGAAAGCCTTGTGAAATGTTAAAGCACCTCTATGCTTCGACTAACGAACTGAGTCAGGTCAGCTCCTTTAAGTAGGCCCTGCGATAAAAGAGCAAGGTCACAAGCTTGTTTAGCAAGGGTCACCTGCGTTGATTCGTCAGCACTCAGTATTTTTCCAATCAGTTTGTGATTTGCATTGATGGCAACTTTGTAACTATCTGGCATCGAACCATAAAAGCTCATAGGACCTCCTCCCATTTTACTCATCTCTTTCATTCGACGCATCCATTCTTCCATTGTAATGGTAACGGGCATGGTTTCTGCAGGCAAACTTTCAATTTCAACCTTCATGGCTGAATTATTGAGCGCTTTTTCAAAAAGTGCCTTTACTTGGTTGGATTGTTCCTCGGTTAATGTATGTTTTGCGGCCTCTTCTTTTTCAATCAGTTTCTGGATTATATCTGAGTCAACACGCTTAAATGTTGTTTTCTCCAACTTCATTTCAAGATGTTGCATGAAATGGTTATCAATGGGCGAATTCATCAATAACACATCATATTGATTTTGCTGCGCCGTTTGAATAAAACTATGTTGTTGATCTGCATCTCCGGTATAAAGCCAAATCAATTGCCCGTTTTTATCGGTTTGAAAATCTTTGACTTTTGTTTTGTATTCTTCCAACGTGTAGAACTCGTTATTCGTATTGTTGAGGAGTACAAAGTCTTTTGCCTTTTCATAGAATTTTTCATCGGAAAGAGCTCCGTATTTCACAAAGATTCCAATGTCATTCCATTTTCCTTCATATCCTTTGCGGTCTTTATTGAAAAGTTCCTGTAGTTTCTCTGCTACTTTTCGGCTGATGTAGCTGTTGATCTTTTTTACATTGCTATCGCTCTGTAAAAAGGAGCGGCTTACATTGAGCGGAATATCTGGTGAGTCGATTACACCGTGAAGTAGCATTAAAAATTCAGGGACCACATCTTTCACTTCATCCGTGATAAATACCTGACGGCTAAATAACTTGATTTTGTTTTTTTGAATTTCAAAATCATTTTTAAGTTTTGGGAAATAAAGTACACCGGTTAAGTTAAAGGGGTAGTCTACGTTAAGATGAATCCAGAAAAGCGGATCTTCAGTAAATGGGTAAAGCTCTTTATAAAAACTCAGGTAGTCTTCATCTTTTAACTCAGAAGGAGCTTTGGTCCAAATAGGTTGCGTTTTGTTGATGATATTGGGAACGTCAACCGATTTGTATTTAGTTTTCCCTTCTTTGTCTGTGCCATCTTCAATAGATTCAGAACGTGTACCAAATTGAATAGGTACAGGTAGAAATTTACCATACTTGTCTAAGATCTGCTGTATACGGTTGTCTTCTAAAAATTCAGCCGATTCTTCGTTTATATACAGGATGATATCAGTTCCACGTGTTTCTTTTTTTCCTGCACTGATTTCAAATTCGGTACTTCCATCGCAGGTCCAGCGGGCTGGCTCTGCGCCTTCTTGATACGAGAGGGTTTGTATTTCTACTTTTTCTGACACCATAAAAGCAGAATAGAAGCCTAAACCAAAACGACCAATAATCTCATTGGCATCCTTTGCTTCTTTGAATTTTTCCATGAATTCAGTAGCTCCGGAAAAGGCCACCTGATTGATATATTTTTTTAGCTCTTCTGCTGTCATGCCCAGACCGGCATCCGAGATGGTGAGTGTTTTCTTTTTTTTGTTGACACTCACCTGGATGGTCAGGTCACCCAGGTCTTTGTTGTACTGGCCCAGGGAACTCAGCCTTTTAATTTTTTGGGTTGCATCAATTGCATTACTCACCAGCTCACGTAAAAAAATCTCATGGTCGGAGTAAAGAAACTTTTTAATAATGGGGAAAATGTTCTCTGTATTAATAGAAATCGTGCCTTTTTCCTTAATCATGGGACTTGGTTTTGAGTTTCCTATTATCCGACAAGTTCCGTTCCAGCACTCTCTAAATTGTCAGATTGGCATGAGGGAATTATTTTCCGTCAAATCACCCTGAGAATAAGGCAGTAATTCCTATATTTGCACCCCTTCCTGTAAGGGTTGGCGGGAGGTAGTTCAGCCCGGTAGAATACCTGGTTTGGGACCAGGGGGTCGCAGGTTCGAATCCTGTCCTCCCGACAATTAATCAAGCCTTGGCTAAAAGCCAAGGCTTTTTTGTTTGAGGCGTTGCAAGCTTGCTTGCAAAAGCCGAAAAATAAAAGCCTTGACCGGCCAAAGGCCGGAAGGCTTGATTAATTGTCTCTCCTCCCATAGGATCACCGCAGGCAATCCTGGCTATCAATAAAAAACAGACCCGTTAATGAATTAATTAGACACTTAATAATTGTAGCTCTTCAGGATGAAAAGAGGGAAGGGCAAAATTGTGTTTTACCCATTTCCATTCCTTCATTTCTTGATAGGCAGTATATGATTCTGTAAGTGAAATATATTTTCTATTACACGCGCCAAGTTCATCCACTTCAATTTGACATGTTATTTTTTGATATCCTCTCTGATTCGTAACAAAAGTGTCTATACTAATAGATTCAACATCTTTGAGTGATATTTCATTTTCCCATTCTCCGTTAAATGTTTCTTTGATATGAAACTGGCCTTGAAGGTCTCTGAATTTTACTAAAAAATGTGTACGAGGTGAAGTGTGAATAGACACTTTGAACTTCCGATCGGGAATACACTTTTGTTTTTTTAATAAATTTTTAAAAAGCAGCATATATTAAAAAATAAGGTTTCAATAGGCCATTCATCTCGGGAGATGAATTTGGGGCGTTCAAGCTATGTCCTTTTTTCGTTTTTTATTGTAGAAATAACTCTATTTGCCCATATTCTTTTTCCAATTTTAATACTATTGTTTGTTTGTGGCTTCTAAATCATTGGGAGTCAATATTTTATTTTTTAAAGGAATAGGGAAGGGTTTAATGTTAAAGAGTCTCTTTTTCGTATTTTTCCAACTCCAAATCATTCAAATGAAAAATTACTTTCCTTTTTTACTGGTTATTTCACTTTTAATAGTGGGTTGTAAAAAAAATAATACCGGATCTGGTGGTTCTGGTGGCAATGGAGGTGGAACACCCACAGTAACAACCTATACTCGTAAAGCATACGTTGAGGACTTTACAGGTACCTGGTGTGGGTGGTGTCCACTTATGAGTTACACGTTGGAACAGAAAAAGAATCAGCATGGTACTAAATTTATTTTTGTCGGTATGCACTATGGACCTACAGCAAGTCAGTTTGATCCATATCACTCTAGTTCTTTTTTGGGTCTGATGAACCGATACGGAATCAATGCCTTTCCAACCGGTTTGGTAAATCGTCAAACCGTAGTAAGCTCTTCTACATTAGCTAGTAATATTGATTTTGCAGTGGCCGCTGATTCTTATGTTGGAATCAAAATGGAGACCACATTGACAGGTACTGACTGTTCATTAAAAACAACTGTTCGCTTTGGAAGTGATTTTAAAACCAAAACTGTTAAGTTGGTATTGATGTTGATTGAAGATGGACTGAGGTACAACCAGGTCAATTATCTTGCTAATAACAGTTCATATCAATCGCATCCTTACTATTCTGCTGGTAACCCAATGGCGAATTACACCCATAATGGAGTTTACCGTCGTACAATTAGTGCAAATCTTGAAGGCGACGTGATCCCCTCCGCAAGTACTGGATTAGGCGGTGAATATGTCAATACTACTTTGGTTAATGTTACAGGTATTGCAGCCGGAAAAGGTAAAATTGTTGCTTTAGTGATTAATGATACGGGCTCAGCAACCAGCACACAGGTTTTGAATGCACAAGAGGTTGCAATTGGTCAAACTCAGAATTTCTGATCAAAGATTCAAATTGTAGCTGAGCGAAAATCCTTTGTAAGAGGGGACGAATCGGCAAATGCCGCCTACACATAAGAGGCCTGCGCGTTGCTGCCCAACACTTAGTTGAATGCGCTGTTTGTTTTTTGAAAGCGCAAGACCCGTGTTATAGTAGTGCATTTTTGCAGATTGGTAGTTTGTCATGTCACTAAAAAAAATCGATAAACCGGAGGGTAAGCTCCATTCGAGTAGGAGGCCTGCCCAATTGCGCTCGTCATTATTCACCCACATGTGCTCTGCATTAATTCGCAGTTGTTGTTTCTTTTTGATTTTTATATAATGGTCTGTGGCCATCAAACTTGCACGCACATTAGCATAAGGCCCTCCTTGTAAAATACTTCTGTTATAAAACAAATTGATAAACGTGAATACAGTTTTATAGGAAGTGGACCAACGTTTATCGACACTTAGGTTTAGGTCTCTAAATAATTTGGTTTTTCCAAAGCCAAAAAAACGATTGCTGGTAAAACCCTCGCCAGTGAGTACTCTTGTGCTATCGAGTGCGTGATAAATAGAATAATTGATGTCAAGGCGAGTTCCAAATTTTCCACCCAACGGTGTGTTTTTCTTGAAACGTATAAATAAATCTGCCATTCCTCCAATCTCACCAATGGGCTGCACGGCATGCGGATAAATATTGGCCAATAAATTAGTGTGCTGTCTTGTTAATGCTGGAACATAATTAAGAGAGGCAACAGCGTCACTTGAATTAAAATTTCCTTTGTAGTCAGCATTTTCTAGTCGGCGAAATTGAAGTTGAAGGCCAGTTCGGTTAGTAGGATCTTGCCAACCTGTTTTTAAAAAAAATAGGCGGCCCTTTTTCTTAATGAAGTCATTTGGAAAATTTGCTTCAGTTGATTTGCTCACCCATTCACCTGAAAAAGAAAAATCATCCAGCTGTCCACTAACTCGGGTTGCAAATGCATTGACCTGTTCTGGAAAGCGAGGATCTGCTCCGTAATAACGCATGGATCGGCTCACATAACTGGCGCCTATTTGTAATAGTTGAATCTTTTCAGTCTGTTCTTTGTTCAACAAATTCCATTCCGCATCAACGCCCCAAACTTCTCCCGGAGAGCGTTCCATGAAATAACGGGGACGTCCTCCAATAAATTTTAATTTTATTGATTGGATAGGAGCAAGTCTAATTCCTATTCCGTCAATGTTATTATCCAGCCCTAAACTTCTTTCTTCAAAAGCCCGAAATATCAATCCGTTTCCAAACTGTTCGTAAAAATTACCAGCCTGCACATCTAACCATTTGTTTTTATAGCGAGCAAATCTTCTTACCAATTGGTTTCCTTGATAACGCGTGGGAAATCCCTGCAAGGCTGGGTTGTAACCTTCTAGTTGAAGGCCTGCCGTAAATCCTTTGTATTGGTAGTTGACATTGAGATAAGAATTAGAAGCAAACTTTTTTATAGGTGCTACAATATTTCCTCTCTTATTATCCAGGTAATATTGGTTGTTCGTTTCCAAACTTCCACTCAGGCGGCTTTCTTTCCAAAAGCGATTGGACTGAGCCATTGAAAGCGCGCAAAACAAAAGGGAGCAAGCCAGAAATGATATCCGCATGGGTTAAAGTGTTTTAAGTAGCTCCAGCACTTTTTCTTCATTGCCTGGAATATAAGCGGTGTATCGTTTAACGATCACTCCATTTTTGTCAACTACAATAGTATGTGGAATCAACGTGATATTTAATGCCCTTTTAAACTCCTGGTTCTCATCCCAGAAAACATCAAAACTCCAATCGTGCAAGCCTAGTGTTTTTTTTATGCCTGCTGCTGTTCGGCTATCATCAATGGAGACAGCAATTATTCTTGCCTTCGTTTCTTTTTTCCAGGTTTCTGTGAGATCATTGAAGGCGTCTAATTCTTGTAGACAGGGCTTACACCAAGTAGCCCAAAAACTGATTACTACGGGTGTGTTCCCATCCAAAAAAGATTGCGTTGTGGTTTCTTTTCCAGAGGTGGACTTAATGGGTACAGTCGGTAATTGTTCTTGAGCGCCTGCTTGCAAAAATTGGAAAATCAGTAGAAAACAAAATAGTAGGCGCATGGCTAATTAAGTTTATGCGAATATAAAAGACTATGTGGTAACTTGGGGCTTATTTGCCAATGAAACGGATTTCTTTATCACAATATCCTGCTGTTGCCATTCGATTGCTATGGGCTTTGTTTGTTTTGTGGGTGAGCCGCTTTGTTTTTTTTATAGTTAATGCGCAACATTTTCAGGGGATAGATGGGCATGGGTGGGGGTCAGTGCTCTGGGGAGGATTACGCTTTGATATCGCAGCTATATGCTATTTAAATTCACTCTATGTGTTGCTACAGGTTTTACCCACGCAAGCACGCTATCATCCCACATATCAAAAGTTTTCTGCAATCTTATTTGGTATTACTAATGGGTTTGGGCTGCTTGCTAATTGTGTAGATACTTTTTATTTTTCTTTCACTTTACGCAGAACGACAAGTTCGGTGCTCAAAGAATTTTCAAATGAGGAGCATCTCTCGCAAATATTGCTAACCTCCGCTTCGCATTACTGGTATTTTATTCCCATTTTTTTAGTCTTATTTTTTTTGCTGATGGCAGGGTACAATCGAATTGTGATTCAACCATCTACTGCAGTTCGCCCGGCTAAATTTTATACCATTTCTCTGGGAATGTTGTTGGTGTTTCCTGTTTTATTTGTTGGTGGAATAAGAGGAGATTGGCGATACTCCACACGTCCTATCACCATGAGTAATGCAGGTCAATATGTAAAGCGTCCGGCAGAAATTCCATTAGTTTTAAATACTCCCTTTTGTATTCTTCGAACTGTTCAGCAAGAATTTTATAAAGAAGATTCCTTTTTTGGGGAACCTCAGCTTAGTTCAATTTATTCACCTCTACTGTCTTTTGATAGCACTGGTAAAAATCGAAAAGATAATGTGGTGATTTTGGTACTGGAGAGCTTTGGAAGGGAGTCGATGGGTTTTTATAATAAAAATTTAGTGGGAGGCACTTATAAGGGATACACTCCTTTTTTGGATTCTTTGCTTGAGCGTAGTTTAGTTTATGAGTATGGGTTTGCTACGGGCCGCAAGTCAATAGATGCATTACCTGCAATTTTAGCGAGCATTCCATCGGGAGAGTTGCCCTTTGTATTGACGCCTTACGCATCGAATGAAATACAAAGTTTACCATCCCTCCTTGGGAAAAAGGGGTATCATACTTCTTTTTTTCATGGAGCACCTAATGGTTCGATGGGCTTTCAAGCATTTACTAATCTAATTGGCGTGAAGCATTACTTTGGCAAAGATGAATATGGTAATGATGCAGATTTTGATGGCACATGGGGCATTTGGGACGAGCCATTTCTTCAGTTTTTTGCCAGAAAGCTGGATGCATTTCCAGAACCTTTCCAAAGCACGCTGCTTTCTGTTTCTTCGCATGAGCCCTTTGTAGTGCCCGCCACTTACAAGGGTAAGTTTCCAAAAGGGGATCATCCAATCCGAGAGGTAACCGGTTACACAGATTATGCACTGCGTAAATTTTTTGCAAGCATTCAAAATAAGCCCTGGTTTAAAAGAACCTTGTTTGTAATTACAGCAGATCATGCTTCCTTAACGCATGACCCTATCTACCAAACTGCTTGGGGTAACATGGCTATTCCCATATTCTTTTATCATCCTTCTGATAGCCTACAGTTTTTTCAAAAAGGAGGAATCGTTCAGCAAACCGATATTATGCCTACGGTGCTAGGTTTTTTGGGGCATCGTGAACCGATTGTTGGATTTGGTAAAAATATATTTGCGAAGGGGGGAGATAATTGGGCGGTCAATTATTATGGTGGATTTCAATTTTTCCAGGGCGATTATTTACTTCAGTTAAACAATGCAAGTATAGCGGCGCTCTATAACTTTAAAACAGACCCGTTACTCAAGAATAACTTATTGGGTGCCGCCCCAGAAAAGGGTAAAAGAATGGAGCAATTTTTGAAAGCCTTTATCCAGCAATATCATAATCGACTTATTCAAAATCGACTACTGCCTCCCGCTCCATAGCGTGTATCTTTGCGCTTCTATATGCCGCGTGTTCAATCTAAGCCCCCAAAAAAAGGTACTATCGAGGAAACGATAGAAGTAGTAGGTGCGCGGGTACATAATCTAAAGAACATTGATATTTCGATTCCCAAAAACAAACTGGTTGTTATAACAGGTATCAGTGGTTCCGGAAAATCATCATTGGCATTTGATACCATCTATGCAGAAGGGCAAAGAAGATACCTGGAAACATTTGGTGCATACGCCCGGCAATTTGTGGGAGATATGGAGCGTCCGGATGTAGATCGAATTACGGGTTTATCTCCAGTTATTGCGATCGAACAAAAGACGACGAATAAAAATCCTCGTTCCACTGTAGGTACGGTAACAGAGGTGTATGATTTTTTACGACTCCTATTTGCGCGTATTGGAAAAGCATATTCGTATAATACGGGTAAGCCGATGGTTAAATGGAGTGAGGAGGAGATTGTGCAATCGATTGTCAAGAATTTTTCAGGAAAAAAGATTTCAATTCTTGCTCCTCTTGTCAGAGGGCGAAAGGGGCACTACCGAGAATTATTTGAAGACTATCGAAAAAAGGGATACCTCAAAATGCGAATTGATGGAGTGGTCAAAGAACTGCAACCCAAAATGCAGGTTGATCGTTATGTGATTCATGATATTGAATTAGTGGTGGATCGAATGTTATTGACCCCTGAATTAAAGGCACGTTTAAGTCAGAGTGTTCAGCAAGGTCTGCAATTGGGTAAGGGATTATTATTTATTGAAGTGGAAGGAGGAAAATTGACACAGTATTCTCGTCAATTGATGTGTGAAGAAACAGGGTTGAGCTATGAGGAGCCTTCTCCAAATTCATTTTCTTTTAACTCACCTTACGGGGCCTGTCCTGCTTGTAAAGGTTTGGGCGTAAGCCATCACGTCAATATGTCCCAGATTATTCCTGATCCTACATTAAGTATAAGCGAAGGGGGAATTGCGCCATTGGGAGAGGAGCGTGACGCTTGGGTATTTAGACAGGCGCAGGAATTAGCGCGTAAAAATAAAATCTCTGTCAAAACACCGGTTGGGGAGTTGCCCAAAAAACAATTGAACCTTCTTTTATATGGAAATGAAGAAGGGAGTGTGGCTGATATTGATTTTTCTGAATTAAAGTTCGATTCCTATGCTCCATTTGAAGGGGTTGTAAACTTGTTACACCGCTGGTATGCAAATCCATATAGCGAAAGCATACGAGAATGGACAGAGGCCTATATGGAAGTAAAGCCTTGTGCTAGTTGCATGGGAACGCGATTAAAAAAAGAGAGTAATTGGTTTCGAGTACATACGCACACCATTGCAGAACTAAGTGCACTTAATCTTGATAATCTCGCCGCCTGGTTTGATGGGTTGGAATTGCGATTGGATAAAAAAGATAATCAGATTGGAAAAGATATTTTTAAAGAAATCAGAGATCGTTTGGAATTTCTTTTACAAGTTGGGCTAGGTTATTTGTCGCTGAATAGATCGAGTCGCAGTTTAAGTGGAGGTGAGTCACAACGTATACGCTTAGCAACACAGATTGGTTCGCAATTGCGGGGTATTACCTACATTTTAGATGAACCTTCCATCGGATTACACCAGCGTGATAATCATCAATTGATCGAAGCGCTAAAAAAAATGCGTGATCTGGGAAATACTGTTTTGGTAGTAGAGCATGACAAGGACATCATGTTAGCAGCGGATCATTTAATTGATGTGGGACCTCGGGCAGGTTTTCATGGCGGAAAAATTGTAGCGCAGGGAAAGCCTGCCTCGTTTTTAAAATTGGATACACTTACTGCAGGGTATTTAAATGGGAAGCATCAACTTCCTGTTCCTGCTGCGCGAAGAGCTGGAAATGGAAAGATCCTTTCTATCAAATCTGCAAGCGGAAATAACTTACAAAATGTGAATGTTGATTTTCCATTGGGGAAATTGATTGTAGTAACGGGTGTGAGTGGATCTGGTAAATCTACACTGATCAATGAAACACTATATCCCATTTTAGCCCATCACTGTTTTGATTCGCGAACAAACCCTTTGTCTTATAAAAAAGTGACAGGGCTGGAGCATATCGATAAGGTTATTGAAATCGATCAGTCTCCAATTGGCCGTACGCCACGTAGTAATCCTGCTACCTATTGCGGCTTCTTCACGGAGATCAGAACATTGTTTGCAAGTTTACCTGAGAGTAAGGTAAGAGGATATACTGCTGGTCGCTTTTCTTTCAATGTAAAATCAGGTCGTTGTAATACCTGTGAGGGTGGGGGTATGCGTGTTATAGAAATGAATTTTTTACCCGATGTGTACGTACACTGTTCTAGCTGCAACGGAAAAAGATATAACCGGGAAACATTAGAAGTTCGCTACAAAGGGAAATCTATCTCCGATGTATTAGAAATGACAGTAGAAGAAGCGTTGACATTCTTTACTGCAGTGCCGTATATATACAGAAAAATAAAAGTGCTAGAGGAAGTTGGTCTGGGATATATTACACTTGGGCAAGCAGCCACTACATTGAGTGGGGGAGAGGCGCAACGGATTAAGCTGTCTACCGAACTTGCTAAAAGAGATACTGGAAAAACGTTTTATATTTTGGATGAACCCACTACCGGTTTACATTTTGAAGACATAACGCACTTGATGAACGTACTAACTAAACTAGTAGATCGTGGTAATACCGTTTTAGTGATTGAGCATAATATGGATGTGATCAAAATGGCGGATCATATTATTGACCTAGGGCCAGAGGGTGGAGATGGCGGAGGTAAAATTTTATTTGAAGGCACTCCCGAAGATTTGGTAACGAAAACAAAGACGCACACGGCGCGTTTCCTTCAACACGAGATTCAGTAGATCAATGAAGTGGTCGCCGCATATGAATGTGGTCGATACCATCCTCTAGGTAAACTTCTCCTTCGCGTTTAAATTGAAAAGAGCTGTAAAATTGCTCCAGATATAATTGAGCACCAATTTCAATATCATGCGAACTAAATAATTGTTGGCACGCTTCAATAGACTTTTTCATTAGAATTCTGCCAACGCCTTGACTTCGTGCCGATGCAGCAGTAACCACTCTTCCGATGGAACAGTTTTCATACGCTAATCCGGGAGGTAATAAGCGGGTATAGGCGACTAACTTTTCATTATTCCATCCGCATAAATGGTAGGATGAATAATCTTTGTCATCCATATCTGGAAATACACAATTTTGCTCCACTACAAAAATGGCTGAACGCAGTTTTAATAGTTCGTATAAATCGGAGTTCGTTAACTCCGAAAATTGTTGTAATGTCCAACGGATTTCCATTATGCAGAGGTAGAAATTCTCTTGAGCGAAGCGATGGTGGCAAGAGGATCAGTAGATTTAAAAACAGTGTTTCCTGCAACCAGAACATCTGCCCCGGCTTCAATTATGGAGGGAGCATTTTCAAGCGTGACTCCGCCGTCTACTTCAATTAAAGTAACTGCGCCGGCTAAATCAATCATTTTTCGTAGCTCGCTTATTTTACGAAGCGTTGCCGGAATAAATTTTTGTCCACCAAAACCTGGGTTTACGCTCATCAGGCATACCAGATCAATCTCTTTGATCAACGGCTCTACTACCGAAATAGGGGTATGTGGATTGAGGGCAACCCCCGCTTTCATTCCCAGCTCTTTGATTTGCTGAATGGTTCTGTGCAAATGAATACACGCTTCAACATGCACGGTCAAAATATCAGCACCTGCTTCTTTGAAAGCAGTAAGATAGCGCTCAGGTTTTTCAATCATTAAGTGAACATCACATGTTTTGGAGGTTGCTTTTCTGAAAAAAGAAATCAGCATGGGGCCAAAACTGATGTTAGGAACAAAGTTCCCGTCCATCACATCCAGATGGTACCAATCCGCTTCGCTTTTGTTAAGCAAGTCGCAATCTGCCTGTAGTTGTAAAAAATTTGCAGAGAGAAGTGAGGGGGCAATTATTGGCATGTGTGCAAGATAGTAATCATTTTTCAAGCCGTTGCAACCCTTGACGCGCTTCTACAATAGAGCTGTCCAGGGAAAGGGCCAATCTATAATGATAAATGGCAATTTCTTTTTTATGTTGGGCTTCTGCTACTTTTCCAATCCAATAATGACCGGGAGCGTAAGTGGGAGCGATGTTTCTCAAAAGCTCGAGCTCTTTTTTTGCTTCCTCGCTTCTTTTTAGAGCAAGTAGTAATGCTGCTTTTTCAATATAAGCTTCCAGAAAATTATAGTCGGTAATTATTGTCTTATCAAAAAAACCAATTGATCGGGCCGTATCTCCTTTTTCGGCATAGTATATGCCAAGATAGTAATAAGGCGAGGCGCCGGTTTGAGCATCTCCATTTTTAAGCAACGAATCGCATAGGGGTAGGACGCGCTCATCACCATTCTCTGCCCAGTTCAGTGCCTTATCGTAAATGTTTGTAAATGAAGGATCCGTATTGGTAATGCGTTCAGATGTAGCCTGTAAGTCAGGTTGCTGATTTGTGTTACTGCAATTGGAAAGCAGGGCCACTAGTAAAATGCCCCCACCAAAAGGAGCAATTCGGATAAACATGAAAATAGTTTTACAATGAATTGACAGTACATCTGTAATGCAAAGATAACTTTGCGCTCTTCATTCAAACTAATATGAACTATATCAAATTGCCTCAACACCCTGTTAAAGTTCTTGGGTGTTTTATTTTGATTTTACTAAATCAGGTATCCCTCTTTGGGCAACCAATAGATTCATTGCGTTATCCGGACGAATCGCATTTGCGAAACATCCGACAATTGACATTTGGGGGTGATAATGCAGAAGCCTACTGGAGCTACGATGGCAAGGCGCTGGTATTTCAGCGCACCTCTGTAAAAGACGGTATTCCCTGCGATCAAATTTTTATAGGAAAGGTACCTGCCTCTCCCAATGAGAAATTCGAATATCAATTAATCAGCACCGGTGAGGGCCGGACCACTTGTGCTTTTTTTACGAAAGACAACAAGCATATCATTTATGCTTCTACGCATCTAGCTAGCAAAGAATGTCCTCCTGTGCCAGATCGTGCACAATATGGAAATAAATACATCTGGCCATTATACCGGGGCTATGATATTTTTATGGCCGATCTCACAGGTAAAATTGTAAAGCAACTTACGAACTCGCCCTATTACGATGCAGAAGCCACACTTTCTTCAGATGGGAAAAAGATGATTTATACCAGCACCAAAGATGGAGATATAGAGCTTTATAGCATGGATTTAAAAACCGGAAAAGAAAAAAGAATCACGCAAACGCTTGGGTATGATGGGGGCGCTTGGTTTAGTCCAGATGGAACAAAAATTATTTGGAGAGCCTCTCGCCCTATCACCGACGAAGCTATTAAGGAATATAAAGAGTTGTTGGCAGTTGATCTGGTTGCACCCACCAACATGGAAGTATGGGTGGCCAACGCCGACGGCTCCAACCCTCGACAGGTGACAAATTATGGGCAGGCCAATTGGGCTCCTACTTTTATGCCAGATAGCAAGCGAATCATTTTTGCATCTAATCATGAATATAAGAGAGGATTCCCTTTTAACCTCTATACCATCAATGAAGATGGAACTAATCTTCAAAAAGTTAGTAGGGACAAAGGCTTTGATGCTTTTCCCATGTTCAGCCCGGATGGAAAAAAAATCGTTTTTGCCAGTAACCGAAACAACGGCGGTACCCGAGATACAAATGTCTTTATTGCAGACTGGGTAGAGTAAGAAAGGGTTCTTACATTTGTTTATTAAAACAAATAGATATGGAAACCGGATTGCTCCATTTACATAATTTACTTCGTTGGGTTGTACTGCTATTATTATTGCTTGGTCTTTTTCAGGCATATGCTAAAAAAGAATCCATTCGTCAATCCAGTTTATGGTTGATGATTGCCTCACATACTATGTTAGTGATTGGACTTTACCAAACACTTGCAGGACGATTTGGTTGGCTTTCTCTTCAGTTGCCAGCGGGAACCTCGGTGATGAAAGACAAGTTCTATCGCTTTTTTCTTGTTGAGCATCCCGTGTTGATGATCACTTCGATTGTCTTGATTACAATCGCCAGAGGAAAAGCAAAAGCTTTAAACTTTCGCTCAGTCACCTGGTTGTTGCTAATTGCATTGCTACTCATTCTTGTTGGTATTCCATGGCCAGGAAGGGCTGATATCGGAAGGCCACTTTTTCCTGGTGCTTAATCTAATCTAAGATCTATGCCACATTATCATACGCTAGGCTCTATTCCGCATAAAAGACACACGCAATTCAGAAAACCTGATGGTTCTTTGTATAGCGAACAACTTTTTTCAACGGAAGGGTTTAGCGATGATTATTCGTTGCTTTACCATTGTCACCCACCTACACAGATTATCAAAACAGAGCCTCAGGAAGATGTGTCTCCACAGATAGCAGAGGAAAAGATGCTGAAACACCGCAGCTTTGAAGGGTTTCAAGTAAAACCGGTGGCTGATTATTTAGAGAGCCGGGTTCCTGTTCTTGTTAACAATGATTGTCACATTGTACTGGCTGCACCCCAGCAAAGTATGACCTCCTATTTCTATAAGAATGCTGACGCTGATGAATTGATTTTTGTGCATGAAGGAAAGGGAAAAGTAATTACACAATACGGTCAACTTCCCTTTTCATATGGCGACTATATTATTCTTCCACGCGGAACGATTTATCAAATTCATTTTGATACACCTGCTAATCGACTTTTTATAGTAGAGTCATTTACTCCGTTGCGTTTTCCAAAACGTTACATGAGTAAGTACGGACAGCTGATGGAGCATTCTCCTTATTGTGAAAGAGATATTCGCCCCCCTCAGGATTTGTTAACCTATGATGAAAAAGGCGATTTCCTGATTCGTGCTAAGAAAAAGGGAGTGTTGTATGGACTTCATTACGGAACACATCCTTTTGATGTGGTTGGCTGGGATGGATGTTGTTATCCTTATATTTTTTCTATCCATGACTTTGAACCAATCACAGGTCGGGTCCATATGCCTCCGCCAACTCACCAGACCTTTGAGACAAATAGTTTTGTGGTATGTTCTTTTGTTCCCCGCTTATATGATTATCATCCACTAGCTATACCTGCTCCGTATAATCACAGCAACATAGATAGTGATGAAGTAATTTATTATGTGGATGGCGATTTTATGAGTCGTAAACGTGTAACCAGAGGAATGATCACACTTCACCCTGCTGGAATCCCCCATGGTCCTCATCCCGGAGCTGTTGAAAAAAGCATTGGGGCCAAAGAAACCAAGGAATTAGCGGTCATGGTAGACACCTTCCGCCCGCTTATGCTGACTAAACAGGCCTTAGGCATTGAAAATCAGGACTATGTGATGAGCTGGGCCGAGTAAGCACCAGGCAGCTAAAATTTTACGTTTTTTCTTCGTTATTCACTGATAACGACCTATCTTTGCACCCCTTAAAATCGTATGTCGAAACAACCGCTGATCAAGCAGGATGGAGTCATTTTAGAAGCATTGTCAAATGCAATGTTCAGAGTCAAACTCGAAAATGGCCACGAAATCCTCGCAACGATCTCTGGTAAAATGCGAATGAATTATATCCGCATTTTACCTGGCGATAAGGTTGGTGTGGAACTTTCTCCATATGATTTAACCAGGGGACGGATAAATTTCCGCTATAAATAAGACAGACAAACTAATTATCGATGAAAGTAAGAGCCTCCATCAAAAAGCGCAGCGTGGACTGTAAAATTGTTCGTCGCAAGGGCAAGTTGTACATCATCAACAAAAAAAATCCTCGTTTCAAGCAACGTCAGGGTTAATCTAATTAAGCAAACCAACTAATAACAATAATCAGCTATGGCTCGTATCGCCGGTGTCGACTTACCAAAAAACAAGAGAGGAGAAATTGGACTGACCTATATCTATGGAATTGGTCCTGCTACGGCTCGTTACATCCTCGACAAAAACAAAATTGATTATAATAAAAAAGTCAATGAGTGGAATGATGATGAGCTGAACGGAATTCGTTCGGTTATCACCGAGGAGTTAAAGGTAGAAGGACAGTTACGTTCTGAAGTACAAACGAGCATCAAGCGCTTATTGGATATCGCTTGTTATCGTGGTCTTCGTCATCGTAAAGGTCTTCCTGTTCGTGGACAACGTACTAAAACTAACAGCCGTACACGTAAAGGAAAGCGTAAGACCGTTGCGGGTAAAAAGAAGGCTCCTAAGAAATAATTAATTTAATCGACTACCTCAAGTAAGAAAATGGCAAAAGCACAACAACAGCAGCCCAGCGCAAAATCAGCTTCTAAAAAAAGAGTGGTAAAAGTAGATTCTTATGGAGATGCACATATTTCCGCCACATTCAATAATATTATTGTGAGTCTGACTAACAAAACGGGTCAGATTATTTCTTGGAGCAGCGCCGGTAAAATGGGATTCCGCGGTTCTAAGAAAAATACTCCTTACGCTGCGCAAATTGCTGCTGCGGATGCCGCTAAAACTGCGTTCGATGCAGGATTGAAGCGTGTGGATGTATATGTGAAAGGGCCAGGATCTGGTCGTGAGAGTGCTATTCGTTCCCTTTCTCAAAGTGGAATCGAAGTAGTGATGATTAAGGATGTGACACCCATTCCACACAATGGTTGCCGTCCTCCAAAAAAGAGAAGAGTATAATTTGACAGTTTGACGCCAGTCGTTTCATTTTATTAAAGGGTGCGCGATTAATTTTTTTAAAGCTTTTTACCGATCGCAGCACCGGTTTTTAAAAAAGCTTAAATGAATAAGTACTATGGCACGTTACAATGGTCCAAAGACCAAGATCTCCCGTATTTTCGGGGAGCCCATTTTGGGCAATGGAAAATGGCTCGGGAAAAACAGCAATCCTCCGGGCCAGCACGGTGATAAGCGTAAGCGTAAAACCCTTGGGGAATATGCTTTACAGCTCCGTGAAAAGCAAAAAGCTAAATACACCTATGGTGTATTAGAAAAACAATTCCGTAAAACATTTGAAGAGGCAGCTCGTCGTAAGGGAGTAACCGGTGAAAACCTGATCAAATTGCTTGAAGCAAGATTAGATAATACCGTATTCCGCATGGGTATTGCTCCATCACGTCCTGCTGCTCGTCAGTTAGTGAGTCATAAACATATTGAAGTGAATGGTCATGTAGTTAACATTCCATCTTGCTCTTTGAAGCCAGGTGATGTGGTCACTATAAAAGATAGCAGCCGCGGACGTAGCTCTGTCACTTCTGCTATTCGTGGAAAGAATCCTAAGTTCAGCTGGATTGATTTTAATGAGACTGAAATGAAAGGAACTTTCATCACCTACCCAGAGCGGGAAAGTGTTCCTGAGAACATCAAGGAGCAGTTAATCGTCGAATTGTATTCTAAGTAATAAAATAATCCATCCCATGGCAATCCTAAATTTTCAAAAACCAGATAAAATTGTTCTTCAGAAATCCAGTGATTTTAATGCATTCTTCGAGTTTCGTCCTTTAGAGCCCGGCTATGGCGTAACAATCGGTAATGCACTGCGTCGCGTGCTTCTTAATTCATTAGAAGGGTACGCCATTGTAGGAATTAAGATCGAAGGAGTTGAGCACGAATTTGCTACGCTGAAAGGTGTGAGTGAAGACGTTGTTGAAATGTTGCTCAATTTGAAGCAAGTGCGTTTCAAAAAGATCGGTGATCAGGATATCACTACTGAAAAAATCAGTCTTTCTATCAAAAATAAAACTGAGTTCACAGCTGCTTTTATCGGAGAGAACACGCAGCTTTTCCAAGTGATGAATCCTGAGTTGTTGATTTGTACGTTGGATGGTACAGCCCGCCTTGAAATGGAATTAACCATTGGTAAAGGTCGTGGATACGTTCCGGCAGAAGACAACAAACCTAAAGACGCTGTATTAGGATATATTCCAACTGACTCAATTTTCACGCCTATTAAAAATGTGAAATATAGTATTGAGAATACGCGAGTGGAGCAACGTACAGACTTCGAAAAACTTATCATCGAAGTTTCTACGGATGGAACCATTCATCCCGAAGAAGCAGTAAAGCAGGCCTCTCGAATCTTGATTCAACACCTGATGATTATTACGGACGAAAACATCACGTTTGATAATAAAGAAGAGAAAAAGGAAGACCTCGTTGATGAGCAAACACTTCAGTTGCGTAAAGTATTGAAGACTCCATTGGAAGATTTAGATCTTTCAGTACGTGCCTTCAACTGCCTGAAAGCTGCAAAGATTAATTCACTCAGCGAATTAGTACAATATGAGCAAGAGGATCTGATGAAGTTCCGCAACTTTGGACAGAAGTCACTTTCTGAAATTGAGCAGGTGCTTACAGAGCGCGGCTTACATTTTGGAATGGACCTTCCCAAAATGGGGATTGACGTTAGCGAATTCTAATCATCATTAACCGTAGTTCAGTTTAATGGGCTACAAACGTTGCAATTCCTGACACGGTGCAGCGTCTAAAAAACAATAGTCATGCGTCACGGAGACAAAGTAAACAACCTGGGTCGTACCAAAGCACACCGCGAGGCCCTTTTAAGTAATCTAGCTTGCCAGCTGATTCAGCACAAGCGTATTGTAACGACTACTGCGAAAGCAAAAGCGCTTCGCGTGTATGTTGAGCCCCTAATCACGAAAGGGAAAGAAAATACAACGCATCAGCGTCGTATTGTATTTGGATACCTTCAGGATAAAGAGGCGGTTAAAGAATTATTTGGCGCCGTTGCAGAAAAGATAGCGGGTCGCCCGGGTGGATATACTCGTATTCTGAAATTGAGAAATCGTGTGGGAGACAATGCCGATATATCTATGATTGAGTTGGTGGATTTCAATGAGATCTACAAAAAGGGCGGTGAAGACAAAACGGCTGCTAAGAAAACACGCCGTTCCGGAAGCCGTAAAAAAGCGGTTGAAAAAACTGCAGAAACTGCTCCTGCCGAAGCTCCAGCAACGGAGGCTACAGAAGGAACCAGCAACGAGTAATAACCAACCAAAACTAACTCGCGATATATGCTCTCCCTTGGGAGAGCATTTTTTTGCCCCTCCAATCAGTTAATTTTGCGACTCAATCACTTGCTATGAGAAAAGTATCCATTGGTATTGTTCAAATGAGTTGTGTGGCTGATAAAGCCACGAACCTGCAAAAAGCAATTGCCGGAATTGAAGAGGCTGCTGCCAAAGGCGCACAAATTGTTTGCCTGCAAGAGTTGTTCACTTCACTTTACTTCTGCGATGTGGAAGCCTATGAAAATTTTCAACTGGCCGAATCTATTCCGGGGCCTTCTACTGAAAAAATTCAGGCGGTTGCCAAGTCAAAAGGAGTTGTTGTAATTGCCTCATTATTTGAAAAAAGAGCGGAAGGATTATATCACAATACCACTGCAGTGATTGATGCCGATGGAACGTATCTGGGAAAATATCGAAAGATGCATATTCCAGATGATCCAGCTTATTATGAAAAGTTTTATTTCACGCCTGGAGATTTGGGATACAAAGTTTTCCAAACCAAATTTGCGAAAATCGGTGTGTTGATTTGCTGGGATCAATGGTACCCGGAAGCAGCCCGTATCACTTCACTGATGGGAGCCGAAATTCTCTTTTATCCAACTGCAATTGGATGGGCTACCTCACAGGACCCAGCTACCAATACAGAGCAGTACGGTGCCTGGCAAACGATTCAGCGTAGTCATGCGGTGGCAAATGGAGTACACGTTGTAAGTGTAAATAGAGTGGGTTTAGAACAAAACGGGGCGATGCAATTTTGGGGTGGTTCTTTTGTTTCCAATCCCTTTGGCAACATCCTTTATCAGGGCACAAACGACCAAGAAGAAATAAAAGTTATCGATATCGATCTTTCTAAAACTGATTATTACAGAACGCACTGGCCATTTTTACGCGATCGTCGTATCGATTCTTATGATCCTATCACCAAGCGTTATGTTGATGAATCTTGATCGTCCCACCCCGCGTGAGCAGGGGTATTATTTTCCTGCCGAATTTGCTCCGCATGTGGCCACCTGGTTGAGTTGGCCGCACAAAGAGGCTTCCTGGCCTGGAAAAATTCATTCCATTTTTCCTTCTTATTCACAGTTCATTAAAGAGTTAGTAAAAGGGGAAGAGGTCAAGATTAATGTGGTGAATACAGCCATGCAACAAGTTGCTACGCAGACGCTCGAAAAGGCTGGTGTGGATCTTTCGCGTGTAAAGTTTTTTCTTCATCCAACAAATGATGCTTGGTGTAGAGACCACGGTCCAGCATTTTTGATCAATCCCTCTGCTGCACAGCCTAAAGTAATTGTAGATTGGGGGTATAACGCATGGGGTGATAAATATCCTCCTTACGATTTGGATGATGTAATTCCAACCTTGATTGCGCGACATTATAATTATCCTGTTTACCACCCTGGAATTGTAATGGAGGGAGGCTCTGTGGAATTTAATGGTAAGGGAACAGTTCTTACTTCCACGGCCTGCTTATTGAATCCTAATCGTAATCCACAGTTGAATCAAGCGCAAATAGAAGAATATCTCCGGGCCTATTACGGAGTAGAACAGGTATTATGGGTTGATGAAGGAATTATAGGCGATGATACCGATGGACATATTGATGATACCGTTCGATTTGTGAATGAAGACACCGTGCTGACCGTAATAGAGACGAATCGTTCCGATGAAAACTATTCCTTGTTGCAACACAATCTCAAGCAATTAAAAGCCATGCGTCTCCTGAGTGGGAAGCAGCTCAATATTGTAGAAATTCCTATGCCGGAACCTCTTTTTTATGAAGGGCAACGTTTGCCCTGCTCTTATGCCAATTTCTATATTGCTAATCAATCTGTCATCGTTCCTGTTTTCAATTCAAAAAATGACGATAGGGCCTTGCAATTGATTGAGGAGTGTTTTCCCGGTCGTAGGGTTATTGGAATTGACTCGACCGATATCATCTGGGGATTAGGCAGTTTTCATTGCCTGAGCCAACAAGAGCCTGCCGTTTAACGCCTATTTTGGTCTTCGGATTTTAAATAAATCAGCTATTTTTGCTGAATTTGTTTTTTACCCACTAACCAGTATTCATGCCACAACAATCTACTCCTGCTCTTTTGGTACTCGCTGATGGAACCGTGCATCATGGCCGGGCTTATGGCGCAATCGGAACTACCACTGGTGAGATTTGTTTTAACACCGGTATGACCGGGTATCAGGAAGTTTTTACGGATCCCAGTTATTTTGGTCAGATTCTGATCATGAATGCGGCGCACATTGGAAATTATGGTGTGAAGCCAGAAGATGTGGAGTCTTCCAGTGTTAAGATTAACGGATTGATCGGCCGCAACTTGGAAGAGTTGTACTCTCGTAAACAGGCCAACGGTTCGCTGAGTGAATATTTGAAATCAAACGGAGTAGTTTCAATTGAAGGAGTAGATACTCGATCATTAGTAACACAGATTCGCACCAAGGGTGCCATGAATTGTATTATTTCTTCGGAAACTACCGATGTGGAGGCGTTAAAGAAACAATTGCAGCAAGTACCAAATATGGATGGACTGGAGTTAGCTTCCAAAGTGAGCACTACAGAGTCTTATGAAATGGGAGATCCGTCATCCTCTATTCGTGTTGCAGTGATGGATTATGGTGTGAAACGAAATATTCTGCAGTGTATGGTTGACCGCGGTGCGTTTGTAAAAGTATTTCCTGCAAAAACTACATTGGCAGAAGTGAAGCAATTTCAGCCTAATGGGTATTTTATTTCCAATGGTCCTGGTGATCCGGCTCCAATGGACTATGCTATTTCTTTTGTTAAAGAAGTACTCAAAGAAAATAAGCCTGTGTTTGGAATTTGTTTGGGGCATCAATTGCTTGCGCTGGCAAATGGAATTTCCACATTCAAGATGCATCATGGACACAGAGGGCTTAATCATCCTGTCAAAAATCTGATCAGTGGACGCTCCGAAATCACCACTCAAAACCATGGTTTTGGAGTCGATCCAGAAGCAGTTAAAAAAGCAGATCATATTGAAATTACCCATGTCAATCTCAATGATCAATCTATTGAGGGGATTCGTGTAAAGGGAAAACCCGCTTTCTCTGTACAATATCATCCGGAAGCAACACCCGGACCACACGATAGTCGCTATTTGTTTGATGACTTTATCGGAATGATTCAGGCTTCGAAAAACTAAAAATGAAAATTGCCATTCTCAATGGTCCTAATTTAAATCTGCTGGGTAAGCGGGAGCCTGCTCTTTATGGACATCAGTCCTTTGAGGATTTTTTTAGGGCATTGGAGTCACGTTATCCCTCTATAACCTTTTCTTATTTTCAAAGTAATGTGGAAGGGGAACTCATCAATGAATTACACCGTGTTGGGTTTGATTATGATGGCATCATTTTTAATCCTGGTGGGTATACCCATACCTCTGTGGCCATTGGCGATGCAGTAGCGGCTATCCGCACCCCCGTAGTAGAGGTACATATTTCTAATGTCCATGCCCGTGAAGAATTTCGTAAACATTCCTTCGTTAGCCCGCACGCAATTGGTGTGTTGGCTGGATTGGGTTTACAGGGCTATGAATTAGCGTTGCAGTGGTTTTTGAATCGCGCTTAGCTTTCCAACATATAAGCTGCGTCCATGCGTACCAATTACAATTTCATTTTCTCTATGTTGAATGGCAATATCGTGTACAGGTACTGACTTAGGTAAGCCAGCATGCCATCCTTTATAAGTTTGTCCGCCGTCCCAACTTACATATACGCCCCCATCTGTACCTACATAGAGGATAGAGGGGTTTGTGGGGTCTTCACGAATTACATTTACGGGTTCTAGTGGAAGATTTCCTGCAATGTCCTTCCAGGTTTGTCCCCCGTCGTCACTCACAAATACATAGGGATTAAAATGATCATGACGATAGCCATTGAGCGTAACATAAACACGATTCTCTTTGTGTTGAGAAGCAACGATTCTGCTCACCCATAAATTTTTTGTTTCAAGACCAGTTGTTGCAGTGGGATTTGTCTTCTTTTTGCTGGCTGCCACCGCTTGTTGATGCAAGGCTGTCCACGTATACCCACCATCTGAGGAGCGATAGATTTTTCCATCATCACTACCTGTATACAAAAGGCCCATTCGAAGTGGAGATTCTTCGATGGCCGTTAAAGTGCCATAGGGTACATTTCCTTTAATGCCCCCTCCGGTTAAATCAACACTTAGTGCGATTAATGTATCTCCTTTATTGAGTGAACGATGTAATCGATTGCTTCCGTAGTATAAAATATCAGGTTGATGACGACTCAGCAAAATGGGCGTTTGCCAATTGAAACGTAACGGCTTTTCGCCGAGCTCATGTTGAGGGCGAATAAATTTTCCTCCTCCACGTTTGTCTTTGTTATAACGTGCGTATGAACCAAACTGTGAACCAGAGTACACGGTGCTGTTATCTCTTTTATCAACTTGGGCTTGCATGCCATCGCCGCCATTAATCATGCGATACGCATACTGTCCATCGTCTGTCCATCCGATACTTTCTTTGTGTGTGGAAGGACCCCACCAGCTACCATTATCCTGTAGCCCCCCATATACATTATAGGGTTTTGCGTCATCGGTAGTGATGGAATAATATTGTCCAACAGAAGGAGTATTGGCTTTGAACCAGTTCCTTCCATCGTCATACGTGATGTTTACGCCACCATCATTTCCATTGATTAAATGCGAATCTTTTTTTGGATTGACCCATAGTGCGTGGTGATCAGCATGCACATTTTCTTTATCCATGGTGCTGAACGTTTTGCCGCCATCTGTTGAAACCTGTGAAGTGAATCCAAGAATAAATACTTTGTTAGGGTTTGTATGTGAAGTATAAATTTTTGCAAAGTAGTATCCATAGGTATTAAAAATGCTGATGGGTTTTTCATTAGCTTTTTTCCATTTACTGCCCCCATCGGTGCTTACATAAACTTCGCAACCTGCAATTCCTGTATTTTGAAATCCATCATCACTATCCAAATAATCCCATAGCGCAGAAGGGTTAAGCGTTCCTTCGCTGACTGCTTTTTTCATACTACTTGCAGTGTGTTGACGAGGGAAACGATTTTTTCTTAAAAAATCATCCAGCTTGTTTTCTTTTAGTGTAGCAAAATCGGCTGCGCTCATCTCTTTAAAAAGTTCTTTCGTATAAGAGCTGTCTTCTGCTTTTGATTTAGCAGGAAGGGGCGTGTTATTGTCTACAATGGCATACACTAAATTCGAATTACCTGGGAAGGTGGTTAAACCAATCCTTCCGATTTTATTTCCCTCCATAAACCCGGCCCCTGAGCCTGAAATTTTTTCCCAGTTGGCTCCACCGTCTTTGGTGCGATAAATACCACTGGAAGGACCGCTTTCTTCAAATTTCCAGGCCTCTCGACTGCGCTGCCACATGGCTGCATAAACAACGGAGGGGTTCGTAGGATCCATGGCCAGGTCTACACAACCTGTACCGTTATTAACAAATAAACTTCGTTGCCAAGTTTTTCCTCCATCGGTTGTTTTATAGACACCTCTTTCATCATTAGTGGAGTAAAGATGTCCAAGCACAGCTACCCATGCAGTTTGACTATTGGAAGGGTCTAACTCGATATCACCGATATGATGCGATTCGGGTAAACCAAGATAGGTCCATGTTTTTCCATTATCATTTGTTTGATAGACCCCTGTACCCGCATAGGAAGAACGACTGCTGTTTGCTTCACCGGTGCCAACCCATATTAAGCGAGGACTTGATTTCCAGTTGACAGCAATATCTCCAATGAAATGTACGGCCAGGCTATCCATGATGGGCGTGAAACTCTGGCCATTATTAGTGGTATGCCAAAGGCCTCCGGTGGCGTAGGCAACATAAAACTCGGTTGGGTCTTCGGGATTGGCATCAACATCTACCACACGTCCACTCATGATGCTGGGACCAATAGTACGAAAGGAGACATTGTTTAGGAGAGAATCTGTTAGCAAATCTTTGCGTTGTTCCAGAGAACGTAACCGATCTGCAGCTGGGGTAGCACTTACCAAAACCTGCGCTGATCCTATTTGAATGGAGAGGGCAAATAAAAGACTGATAAAAAATAAAAATTGATTTTTTTTAAACAGGGTTTGTGCCATGACAAGTGTTTTTCGTTTGTACATTCGAGTATGTTCAAACTTACTAAATTACTCTCAGTATTCTGTCTCCTTTTAGGCATTCAGTTTTCAGTGGATGCCCAATGGAAAAGCTTCGTACTTTCCAGAGGTGGGGATACTTTAAACCGAGTTGATTTTAAGGATAATAAGCAAGGACCTTGGGTTTTGTCGGTGCCAGCGCTTAGAGGCGAGAGGGGGTATGAAGAAGAGGGTTATTTCCTCAACGACCAGCGAGAGGGGGCCTGGAAGCGGTTTTCACTAGAAGGAGTGAAAATTGCAGAAGAAAATTACAGGTGGGGTAAACTAAACGGTAAGCAGCTTTATTTTTCTTACAACGGAGGATTGATTCGCGAGGAACAATGGCGCGCCATGGATCCAGCTATTGCCTATGATACGGTTGCTGTTTACGATCTAAAAGATCCGGATAAACAAGTGGGAGAAGTAGTTGTAAAAAATGAAGGTATATCCATGAGAAATGGACGGTTTGTACATTATGATCCGCGCTCGGGTCGGGTATTACTCATCGAAAATTATGTGATGAATAAAGTACAAGAAGATATTTCTTCTAGCCCTCCAAAGCAAGATACGGTTGCCCGTGTGCTTCCCAAGGTGATACAGGATTTTGACAAGAAGAAAAAGAAAAACTAATTTCTTGTTTTGCTAAAGTAACGATCAAAAAAAAGTAACTCAAACCGTATGGCATTACGCCAATAATTCCAATCGTGTTTGCCAGGACGCGTAGTGTATTCGTGGGGAATTTTTAATTCTAATAATTTTTGGTGTAGCTTTTCGTTGATGCCATAAAAAAAATCCTCGGTGCCACAGTCAATAATCATGGCAGAGGAATCCGGTTTATAGGTTTCAATTAAGTAGTGGACTGAATACTCTTTCCAGTGGTTGGGATAGCTTGCGCTGTCTCCGAGTAATTGTTGCAATTCCCAACTCGTTTTTCTAAATCCGATGTCTACACCGCCACTCATACTTCCACAAGCACCAAAAATTGATGCCTGTTTGATTCCTAAGTACAACCCACCATGTCCTCCCATGCTAAGTCCGGTAATGGCTCTGGCATTTCTTGTTGCTAGGGTGGGATAATGAGTATCTATAAAAGCTGTAATCTCCTTAGCGATATAGGTTTCCCAGCGCATCGAATCATTGATAGGGCTATCAATGTACCAGCTGTTTTTACCTTCTGGACACACAATCATCATTTGATAGTGATCGGCCTCTTGCATTAGTTCGGGCATACGAATGATCCAGTTAGAATACCAGCCACTATAACCATGTAGTAAGTAGGTAACAGGAAATCTTTTTGTTTGGTTGCCTGTTTTTGTAGGTGTGATCACTACGCATTTGAAGGATTGCTTCATGGCTTTGCTTTCTACCCAAACCGTATCAACTGTAGCGGCTTGAGCAGAAAGCAAAAAACCAATGAATGCAATAAGTAGAAGACTCTTTTTCACGAATTAGAAGCCTTTCTTTGTTTCTTGCGCGCGTTGCATAGGATTACCACTTTGTCCACCCGCACCTCTGCGTGGGCCTTGTCCTTGTTTAAACAAACTGAAGCGAGAGGGCTCATCTAATTTATTCCAGCCATTATTTTTTTCGTCAATATCTGCGGTTTCACGAAGAGGATCTAATTTGATAGATGCTACTTGTTTTGTTTTTACGAAAGCCTTAGTTACTTTCTTTTCATTGAGTCTCCAGATTTGCGCAGGAATTCGCTCAATCTCTTTAGAACCATCTTTGTAGGTCCATTCAATGATAATAGGCATTACCAGTCCGCCTTTATTGGAGAAAGTAAGCTCGTACTGGTGCAAGTTGCTATAAAGCGCTTTTTCATGATTGGATAGTTTTTCGCTACCGCCACCCGAAAAATTCACTTCGATTTGAGTAGTGTCATAAGGCTCTAATCCCCGCGCATAACGCCAGTAGAAATCACGTAAGGTTGTATCTGCATCTGTCGCAAAGTTGATCCGTTTGTCTTCACGATTTCTGATTTTTGAAATGTCTTCAAATGCATTGACCAGTGGTTTATCTATATTCCGACGCATCGAGCCTGCTCTTCCGGCTGTGGGATTCATAGAAGTGTCTGCCACTGCATATTTAACGGTATCCAGCGAAATATCGCATACTTCGGTGCTATAGAACCATCCTCTCCAGAACCAATCCAAGTCTTCGCCACTGGCATCTTCCAATGTTCTGAATAGATCTGCCGGTTCAGGATGTTTAAACGCCCATCTTCTGGCATACTCTTTAAATGAGTAGTCAAATAATTCTCTTCCCATTATGGTTTCGCGTAGAATATTGAGACCTGTAGCTGGCTTAGAGTATGCATTGGGTCCAAATTGAACAATGTTATGGCTGTTGCTCATTATCGGCTCCAATTGATCCTTTGGAAGCTTCATGTAATCAGTAATATAAGCGGCAGGTCCACGGCGACTTGGAAATTTACTGTCCCATAATTCTTCAGTTAGATACTCTACAAATGTGTTCAGCCCTTCATCCATCCAACTCCATTGGCGTTCATCACTGTTGATGATCATGGGGAAGAAGTTGTGTCCTACTTCATGGATAATAACGCCAAGCATACCATTTTTTGTTCCTTCACTATAGGTGCCATCTTTTTCTGTTCTACCATAGTTGAAACAGATCATGGGATACTCCATTCCATTGGAGGCTTCAATACTTTGCGCAACTGGATAAGGATAGGGAATAGTGAAATTTGAGTAGGTTTTGATAGTATGTGCAACTGCTTTAGTAGAGTAGGGGCGATATAATCCATACGCTTCTTTTGGATAGCCACTCATACACATTACTTTTTTACCTTCTACGATTGCAGGCATTGCATCCCATACAAATTTGCGCGAAGAAGTCCAGGCGAAATCTCGAACGTTGTCAGCTTTATAGATCCACGTTTTCTTTTGCGTTGATTTTTGCTTCTCTGCAGCTTTTGCCTCGTCTAGTGTAACTACTTCAATAGGTTCTTTTGCAACTTGAGCCTGTTTCCAACGTGCTAACTGAGCGGCACTTAACACCATGGGATAATTTTGGCATTCGCCAGTGGAAAGTATAACGTGATCAGCAGGAACCGTTATTTGCACTTTAAAATTACCAAAAGTTAGTGCGAATTCGCCACGTCCGGTAAACTGCTGGTTCTGCCATCCTCTAAAATCACTATACACGCAAAGACGCGGGTACCATTGTGCCATGGTAAAAAGGTGGTTGCCGTCTTCTGGAAAATATTCAAAGCCGCCACGACCCCCAATTGTCATCCGGTCTGTTATTTTATAGTTCCAATCTACTTTAAAAGCAAAACGTTGACCTGGTTTGAGAGGGGTGGGCAATTCAATGCGCATCATTGTTTTATTGATGGTGTAGCGCAGTGATTTACCGAGCACATCGGTCAATTTTGTGATGTTAAATCCAAGTCCGTTATCTCCTTTTTCTTCTTCAATTTGTTTTAGTCGTTGAACACTAAGCTGTCTGCTCAGCGACGACGCATCCTGGTAATTGGCATTGTTGACTGTGCTGTGCTCGTTTTCGTCGAGCTGCAACCACAGGTACGTTAATACATCGGGTGAATTATTGAAATAAGTAATCGTTTCACTCCCTTTCAATTTCAAATTTTTCTCATCTAATTCACAAACGATATCGTAGTCGCAACGTTGTTGCCAGTACTTAGGTCCCGGTGCTCCACTGGCGGTGCGATATTCGTTGGGCGTTGGGAATATATTTCCCATTTGTTCAAACTTGTTTCCGTGATTACTTCCCGGATTGTTTTGAGTGTTTTGTGCTACGGCTGAGGTACTCAGTAGGAGTAGCATAGAAACAACGATCCAATTTTTCATGTTGAAATGTTTATTTTTAAAAAGGGTATCTATTGATTGCAATTCCAAAAGCTATGCCAAGCACTAAACTGGATACAATATAATTCCATTTTTGCGATGGTAGCTTGACTATAAAAGTAACGAATTGATTTATGCTTAATAACAGAACAACTACCAGTACTTGTCCTGCTTCTAGTCCTACATTGAAGCCAAATAGGCCCCATCCCAGCTGCTGATCCTGGGCCAGCATAAATCGTATGTTGTTCGCAAAGCCCATCCCATGGATGAATCCAAAGAAAAGAGCAAGTCCATACGCACTTAAAGGGGTTGCCTGCTTCTGGTTGTGCTGGAATAGGTTTAAAGCTGCGGTAATTATAATCGTTAAAGGGATTAAAAATTCCACCCATTTGCTATCCAGTCGGACCCAGTCTAATACACTTAGCAGTAAGGTGGCTGAATGCCCTATGGTGAAGGCGGTTACCAGCACAAGCACTTTTTTCCAATCTGACCAGGTGTATAGAGCTGCGAGTGCAATAATAAATAACTGATGATCCAATGCGTCTACACTAATGATATGATCCCAGCCCATCGGAAAATAGAATGTAAAAGCATTCATGAGGTCAGTGGCATTAAAGTTTTAACTTTCAAAAAAATGAGGGTTTGAAAATAAACCACAGTTTTGTGATTGTAAAATAAATTATGCAAACGGTATTCTTGGTAGTTGGCTGGTTGATGAGCAGCTTTTTGGGTGCTTTACCAAAAGAGCATCCCTTTCATGTGGGAGTAGTAGAAGTAAATCACAATAAAGTAGAACGGACGCTGGAGATTCAGTGTAAGTTGTACACAGATGATTTTGAGACTACTTTATCTCGACTTTTTAAGCAAAAAGTAGATCTGATTGATCCAAAATTTCACGATGCGATGGATAGTTTAGTAGAAAAATATATTTCACAGCGTGTTCGATTTGGAATCAATGGCAAGGGGTATAAGGGAAATTATCTGGGTTTTGAGCATGACAAAGAAGCGGTCTATGCTTTTATTGAAATTCCTGTTATGCCCAATGAGATTCGAGAAGTTCAATTTGACATTTCATTGTTATTTGATCTATATGATGATCAAATTAATGTAGTCCATTTTACAACCAATGGTCAGCGAAAAAGCTCCAAATTGTATTACCCCCAATCAAAAGGAATATTGACGTTTTAGTTATTCTTCCATTTCTTCCCGTATTGAATCACTTATCTCAATAAGAACTTTATCGATTCGGTGTCCATCCATATCCATAATTTCAAAGCTGAATCCTTTCCAAACTAATTTTTCACCCGTTTTGGGAATGCGTTCTAACTGGTGTAGGATAAACCCAGCTAACGTGTCAAAATCTTGTTCCCCCTCATTCATCCATTCCGTTTTTTCAAATTTTGATAGAAAATCATAAAAGGGAATTTGAGCATCTATCAAAAAGCTGCCGTTTTCTCGTTCGGTGATTTCGTAATCAGGTCCTTCTTCCTGTGGAATTTCCCCCACGATGGCTTCCAGGATATCATTGAGTGTAAGCATTCCTAGAATACTCCCATATTCATCCACAATAAAAGCAGAGTGAACTTTGGATGTTTTGAATCGTTCCAGTACTTGATAAGCCGAAATATTTTCAGGGATAAATAGAGCAGGTTGCATGATATTTCCCAATTTTAAATGATCGGGGTTAACATACAAATCTTTTATGGAGACCACCCCCTTAATGGTATCAATATTCCCCTGGCAAATGGGGTAGGCAGAGTGAGGGGCTTCAATAATTTTTTCTTTGATCTCTTCTTCTATTTCATTTTCATCAAACCAAATGATATCACTTCGGTGTGTCATTAGGGAAGTTATATTTCGATCACTCAAATGAAAAACCCGCTCAATAATTTCTTGTTCCTCTTCTTCAATGGTTCCGGCTTCTGTTCCCTCGGTGATTAGCGTTTTAATTTCTTCTTCAGTGATCGCGTCATTCAAATTTTTCCGGATCTTAAATAGTTTAAAAAAAAGGGAACTGCTCTCATTCAATAACCAGACAATTGGGTAAGTGAGCCGTGCAAACATTTTCATGGGGCCGGCTGTGGCCATGGCTAACTTTTCCGCGCGAAGTAAACCTATTCGTTTTGGAATCAATTCTCCAAAAATGATGGAAAGAAACGTGACGAAAATGACGATCAACGTAGTAGATAAGGTTTCAGCTAATTCAGGTTTTATTCCAAACCCTTTTAGGTAAGGTAAAAGATTTGCACTGAATTTTTCTCCTGAGTAAACTCCGGTTAATATCGAGATTAATGTGATCCCGATTTGAACAGCAGATAGAAAAAATTCAGGGTGATTAGAGAGCTCCAATGCAATTTGAGCTCGTTTATTGCCTTTCTCTGCCAGGTGTTCTAATCGTGCTTTTCGGGCAGAGACCAATGCGATTTCAGAAAGTGAAAAAAGCCCATTTAATAAAATGAGCAATCCCAAAATAAATAGGTCCATTAGTGTGGAGTACTGGTTACAGATTCGAAGTTAGTGATTCGATGCTGTTTGTTGTATTGACGTGCAAACAGCCACCCAATCAAAAGTCCAAAAATGGAGCCAGCCAGTACATCTGCGGGGTAGTGCACCCCCACATAGATTTGAGCATATCCCACCGAGAAAGCCCAGAAAAATAATAAATAGCCCCATTTACCCCAATAACTTCCTAGCGTTATAAAAATAAAAGTTGCCATCGCAAAGTGATTGGCAGCATGGTTAGAAATGAAACTAAACCCCGATCCGCAGTGGGGGATTCTCAAGATAATATCACCCAGTAAAGTGGGGTCATTGCAGGGCCTTACTCGTTGAACGGTTTGTTTGATTAGTTGATTACCAGTGAAGTCTACCAGACTAACGGTTGCAATGAAAAAAAAGATCCACCAAAGTGCTTTTCTCTTTAAACGGTATCCTACAAATAAAAGTAAAAGTAGATAGGCGGGGACCCAAAAAGTTGGGATTCTCCAGAATGGCAATAACCAATCAAAAAAAGAGTTGGATCCTTCTTTATTGATTAAGGTGAAGAGCCATTTGTCTACTGTTTGGAAGAAGCTTATAATAGTTTGCAACTTGATAGGCACCCTACAAAAGTAGTAAAGCCATGTGTGTTGCAGATGTCGTTTCTTTGTTAAATGTTTTCCGGTCAAATTCGTATTCCTAAAACATTGATCTGGGTGATCAACCTGCTAGGTATTTTCATTTTAATTTTTACCCTGTTTAGGCTGATTACCTTTTTCTCATTTAGGCCTTCGGGAATTGATTTTTCCAATGCAGGTCCCGCATTTTGGCTAGGACTCCGCTATGACCTGCGATGGATTGCAATTGTGCTGTTGCCAATCGTTTTATTGAGCAGTATGCCAACCTTATCTCCATTTTATTCTGAACGTAATAAAAAATTTTGGACGCTTTATCTCGCTGTATTGACACTGTTGATTTTCTTCTTTTTTGCTGCAGGTTTTGGAAGTTTTGCCTATAACCAAACACCGCTGGATGCAGGTGCGATGAATTTTGCAGAGGATTTTACTATCTTCATTAAAATGATCTGGCAAACGTATCCATTACTATGGATGTTGCTTGGTTTAGGAGTTGCTGTGTTATTTTTTCGTTGGATGTATCATAAAAGTCATTGGCAGGTGATCAACCAAACCGATGGGCTGGGTATTCCACATCGTCCCAATTATTTTTTAGTTTCTGTGCTGGTACTACTATTCCTTATCCATGGATCTGTAAGTAGTGTTCCTTTAAAACGTCGCGACAGTTTTAGATTTCAGCAAAGTTTTCTATCCTATTTGGCCATAAATCCACTTCAAAATTTTGCTGCAACGCTCAGCCTCAGACAACCTAGTTATAATGAGGATAGGGCTAGAGCACTTTATCCCATACTCTCTAATTGGATGGAGTGGAGTGAAACAGAGCAGATGCAATTTCGCCGTACCATTGGTCCACGTAGTACCGCAGTAGAGAGTAGGCCCAATATTGTGATTCTGCAGTGTGAGTCATTTAGTATGTATAAGAGCAGTATGAGTGGAAATCCACTTAATACAACTCCTTTTGTTGATTCACTTTCCCGAAAGGGTATTTTTTTTGAACGTTGTTTTGCTCCCACGTTTTCTACGGCACGTGCTTTATTTGCCATTTTAACAGGAGTTCCTGATGCACAATTATTCAAGTTTTCAAGTCGCAATCCAAAAGCGCTCAATCAATACACTCTTATCAATAGTTTGGAGGGTTACGAAAAGCACTACTTTCTGGGAGGCGATGCCGAGTTCAATAATTTCGAAGGGGTACTTCAAAATGTAGAGGGTTTACAAATGCATACAGGACAACGCCCCTCAATTCCGCCTATTAATGTTTGGGGTATTAGTGATAAGGATTTATTACACGAAGCACACACCCTTTTCAATCGTGCGAAGGGCCCTTTTTTTGCCTATATCCAGACGGCAGGAAATCACCGGCCTTTTCAGCGATCAATTCCTCCCTCAGACAGTACTTTTAAAAGAGACACCGTTGACCAAGCGGTATTAGAAAAATATGGGTTTGAGTCAGTAGATGAATACAATGCTTTTCGCTATACGGATTATTGTTTACGCTCTTTTTTTCAAGAAGCCTCTCGGGCGCCCTATTTTGCAAATACCATTTTTGTATTGGTAGGCGATCATGGCGTTGCTGGCAATGCAAATGCTGTTTACTCCTCGCTGTGGACCTCTCAGCGACTCACAGATCAGCATGTGCCACTACTATTTTATGCCCCTAGTTTAATAGCGCCTCAACGAAGAAAAGAAGTAGTGTCCCAAATTGATGTGATGCCTACAGTGGCAGGTTTATTGCATCGTACTTACCAGAACAGAACGCTGGGCAGAGATCTGCTTGATCCGCATAGCAAGAACCATTTTGCATTTGTTACTAATGCGGCCGATCGAATTGGTGTAGTAACCGATGATTATTTTTTTGTTCGCAATCTCAATTCAGGTGAAGAGCAGCTTTTTTTAGTAGATAGTACACGTCTACCGTTGAGGACTGAGGAAAAGCGAAAGATGCAGCAGTCGCTCTCTGATCTGACATTTGCATTATTTGAAACATCAAGATATCTGATTATGAACAATCCTCGTGACTAGTATAAGCGTTGTGCGATAAAAATTAATCGAGGAGATTGTTTTTTGTCAAATGCCTGTAATTGGTAATTTCCTGCAATCTGATTTATTTGTAGGCCTTGTTGCTGGATCATTTTACCCAGCTCTTCTTGCGTAAATTTTGCTACTTTTTCAGTGTATGTCAATGTTGTCGATTTATTTTCATCGTGTACGACCATTTTTTTATAAAGGAATCTTGCGTCGTGCCAACGAGTAATATCAAAGCGAACTTGTTCAATAATGCGTTCTTCTTTCTCTATTAAATGCTGAATGACAAAATCAAAATTCACATAATCAAGCACAAGGGTCCCCCTTTTTTTCAAAGCAACGGCCATTGTATGTAAAGCTCTTACATGTTCATGTGCATTTTCGAAGTAGCCAAAACTTGTAAAGAAGTTGAAGACATAGTCCATACAATGTGCACAAAAAGTTTTTCGCATATCATGCACTTGGAAATTTAAATGTGTTGAGGCGTATTGGTTGGCAAATTGGATATTCTCAGGTGCCACATCTATGCCTGTTACATCAAAACCAAGCGTGGCTAGATGACGACTATGTCGACCTCTTCCGCACCCCACGTCGAGCATCCGTGCTTCTTGTTTTGGCTGTAAATATTCTATCAGTCGATTGATGAATTGTTTTGCTTCTCCTTCATCTCGATTCGAATAAAGTAAGTGATAGTAGGGAGAATTGAACCACTCCGAAAACCACGAATGCGCCTGCATATTGCAAATTTACTAGTTAATTTTCGCAACGAAGGTTTGAATTACAACCTGTATTTTTGCATCGCAATACCTTCCTATGTCATTATTAAAAAGTATCTCCGGTATTAGAGGAACCATTGGAGGAAGTGTCGGAGAAAATCTTACACCCGTCGATATTGTAAAATTTACAGCAGCCTTTGCAACGATTATTACCGAAGGAGTAATATCGCCTCGAGTGGTGGTAGGGCGTGATGGTCGAATCAGTGGAGAAATGGTACAACAGTTAGTGATGCAGACGCTAGTTAGTCTTGGCATTGAGGTTATTGATCTGGGGTTAAGTACTACACCAACCGTTGAGATTGCCGTTCCCGCCGAAAAGGCCGCTGGTGGAATTATTATTACGGCTAGTCACAATCCCCGTGAGTGGAATGCGTTGAAGTTACTAAATGAAAAAGGGGAGTTTATAGATGCTGCTGTGGGTGCGCGTGTGTTGGCGTTGGCAGATTTACAATCTTTTAATTTTTCTAGTGTAGAAAAGCTTGGTAAAATCATTTCGAAAAATTACTTGGAACAACATGTGGAGGCGGTTTTGAACTATCCGCTTGTTAAGAAGGAAATTATTTCTAAGAAAAAACTCAAGGTGGTTGTAGATGCAATCAACTCAACAGGTGCTACCTATGTACCCGCCTTGCTTCGGGCATTGGGCGTTGAAGAGATTACAGTAATAAATGAAACAGTAAATGGCCAATTTGCGCATAACCCGGAACCATTGCCTGAGCATTTGCGTCAACTTTGTGAAGAGGTAGTTCGGCAGGGTGCTGACCTCGGAATTGCCGTTGACCCCGATGTGGATCGACTTTGTTTTGTGAACGAAGATGGTACTTTATTTGGTGAGGAATTTACCCTAGTTGCAGTAGCTGATTATATTCTGACTGAGCGAAAAGGAAATACGGTTAGCAACATGAGTAGTACAAAGGCACTACGCGAGCTAACACTGAAACGGGGAGGCGTTTACACGCCCGCAGCTGTTGGCGAAGTAAATGTTGTTAAAAAGATGAAGGAGACACTGGCTGTAATTGGAGGAGAAGGAAATGGTGGAATCATAGTTCCTGATTTCCACTATGGAAGAGATGCTCTCATTGGAATTGCGCTCTTCCTTTCTCATTTTGCTAGACAGGATAAGTCCATGAGTGGGTTTCGAAAAAATTATCCGAACTACTTTATCTCAAAAAATAAAATCGAATTGCCAGCTGATGTTAATTTGAATATGCTTTTTGATACAATTGAAAAGAAATATAAAAAGCAACCCATCAACCGTGAAGATGGCCTTCGAATTGAATTTGATCAGGATTGGGTACATCTTCGTGCCTCTAATACAGAGCCTATTATTCGTGTTTATGCCGAAAGTGACCTAGCGGCCAAGGCGAATAATATTGCGCAACAACTTTTGAGAGATGTCGTAGAGCTATCTCATTATCGATCCTAGTGTATATTCGCATAATTAATGACACGGATCTATTTTGATAACGCTGCTACTACTCCAATTGACCCATTGGTTCTAGAATCGATGTTGCCGTATTTGCATTCACATTTTGGGAATCCTTCTTCTATTTACTCATTTGGTAGGGAAACACGTTTGGCGATTGAAAACGCACGTAAAACGGTGGCAGGGATTTTAAAGGTGAGGCCAGGAGAGATTTTTTTTACAAGTGGAGGTACTGAAAGTGATAACATGGCGATTCGTTCTGCCATTGAAGATTTGGGGTGTAGGCACATCATTACGTCTCCGTTAGAGCATCATGCGGTGCTTCATACGGTCACTGCTGTTGAAAAAAGTCATGGACTTACTACAGCAATGGTGAATGTTTTACCAAATGGCCATATAGATATGTTGCATTTGGAGCAGTTGTTAAAAAATGCCACGCAACGTTGTCTGGTTTCTTTGATGCACGCCAACAATGAAATTGGAAATCTGCTGGACATACAGGCGGTAGGAGATCTTTGTCAAAACTATAATGCCATTTTTCATTCCGATACTGTTCAAACAGTAGGTCATTACCCCCTCGACTTTAACAAGTATAATATTCATTTCGCAACGGGCGCTGCACATAAATTTCATGGTCCAAAAGGAGTTGGAATTCTCTTTATCGCTGAGACCGTTAAAGTCAATCCGATAATCCATGGGGGCGGACAGGAGCGTAATATGCGTGCAGGTACAGAAAATGTACCAGGGATAGTTGGATTTGCGAAGGCGCTGGAAATTGCATCAAAACAAATGGAGACTGGCCAAAATCATATTATTCATCTGAAAAATTTACTGGCCAGTCAGTTGTTGCAAAATATTCCGGGCGTTCGGTTCAATGGTGACTGGGATGGTCAATCCTTATATACTGTTTTAAACGTTTCTTTTCCTCGAACTCCACAATCTGAGCTGTTGTTAATGAGTTTGGATATGCAGGGAATCTGTGTTTCGGCCGGAAGTGCCTGTAGCAGTGGGGCTAGTCAGGGTAGCCATGTAATACAAGCCATTCCTGGGAAAAATGAGGGAGTACCCATCCGGTTTTCATTTTCAAAATATAATACCGAAGCGGAAGTTGCACAACTGATCCAAAAGCTTAAAGAGATTCTTTAAACTGTTTGTCGCATTATAGGCTGTGCCATGGATTTCTACGTGTTGAATGCATGTACTTTCTAAGATCTTTCCAAAAGGCTAGTATCAGGTAAATGATGACCGGTGAACCTAGGGTGAGTACCGAGGTGTACAAAAAATACTGTCTGATCCGGCTGGTGGATATTCCGATTCGAAGGCCAATAGCAGTGCAAACTCCAAATACGTTCCACTCCACAAAAGATTTTAATTTTTCCATAGGGGAAGGACTCGGTTTTTTATTTAGGTCAAAAATACGACAGACCCGCGATCCCTCGGTTTGATTTTCTTAACTTTGCACCGCGAAATCTAAATCGGAAATCATGGTATTTGATCTGGACTTAATCAAGAAAACCTATTCTGGAATGCCCGCCAAAGTGGAGGCTGCTAAGAAAGCACTGGGGAGACCTCTTACATTGGCAGAGAAAATCTTATTTGCGCATTTATGGGATGGTGTTTCTCCGCGTGATTTTCAACGTGGTAAAGATTATGTGGATTTTACGCCTGACCGTGTAGCCATGCAAGACGCAACTGCACAAATGGCTCTTTTGCAATTTGATACTACGGGTCGTAAAAGAGTTGCGGTTCCCTCAACGGTACATTGCGACCACCTAATCGTTGCAAAAAATGAGGGTAAGTCTGATCTCACCAAAGCAGTAAGTGACAACGAGGAGGTATATAATTTTCTTTCTTCCATTTCAAATAAATACGGGATTGGATTTTGGAAACCTGGTGCAGGAATCATCCACCAGGTTGTGTTAGAGAACTATGCATTTCCGGGTGGAATGATGATTGGTACGGACTCCCATACGGTGAATGCAGGTGGATTAGGAATGATTGCAATCGGAGTGGGGGGTGCAGACGCTTGTGATGTAATGGCAGGACTTAGCTGGGAACTTCTGATGCCCAAATTGATTGGTGTAAAATTGACAGGCAAGTTGAACGGCTGGACTGCACCAAAGGATGTAATCTTAAAAGTTGCAGGTATTCTCACTGTAAAGGGAGGTACCAATGCTATTGTGGAATATTTTGGGGAAGGGGCAACCAGTATGAGTTGCACAGGTAAGGGTACCATCTGCAACATGGGTGCTGAGATAGGAGCTACTACTTCTACATTTGGATATGATGAAAGTATGCGTCGTTACCTGGAGGCAACAGGAAGAAAAGAGGTGGCTGACGCTGCCGATCAAATTAAGGAATACCTGACGGGTGACCCAGAGGTATATGCGAACCCTGAAAAGTACTTTGATAAAGTCATTGAAATAAATCTGAGTGAACTAGAGCCTCATCTAAATGGTCCATTTACACCAGACCTTGCCACACCTATTTCAAAAATGAAAGAGGTGGCTGCACAAAATGGTTGGCCTACAAAAGTTGAAGTGGGTTTGATTGGCAGTTGTACTAATTCCTCTTATGAAGATATTAGCCGTGCAGTAAGTTTAGCCAAACAAGTGGCAGAAAAAGGATTAAAAACAAAAGCAGAATTTACAATCACTCCCGGAAGTGAACTGGTACGTTTTACGATTGAAAGAGATGGCTTTTTGGATACATTCTCTAAAATTGGTGCGCGCGTATTTGCAAATGCTTGTGGACCTTGTATCGGAATGTGGGATCGTATGGGGGCAGAGAAGCAAGAAAGAAATACGATCGTACACTCTTTTAATAGAAATTTTGCAAAGCGTGCGGACGGAAATCCAAATACGCTTGCTTTTGTGGCTAGCCCGGAGTTGGTTACAGCACTTGCCATTGCCGGGGATCTTACTTTTAATCCTATCACTGACACGCTGATCAATGAAAAAGGGGAAACTGTTAAATTAGATCCACCCGTAGGAAACGAATTGCCTATAGCAGGCTTTGCTGTAGAGGATGCCGGTTATCAGGCCCCTGCAGCTGATGGAAGTAAAGTAACAGTCGATGTAAAATTGGATAGTAAACGCTTGCAACTATTATACCCTTTTGCGGCTTGGGAAGGAACAGATCTAAAAAGTCTTAAACTCCTGATCAAGGCAAAAGGAAAATGCACCACTGACCACATTTCAATGGCAGGTCCTTGGTTAAAATTCAGAGGACATTTGGATAATATCAGTAATAACATGTTAATTGGTGCGGTTAATTTTTTCAATGAGAAGACTGACCTTGTAAAGAATCAATTGACAGGAGAATATGGTCCTGTTCCTGCTACACAGCGTGTCTATAAGGCAGCTGGTATCGGTTCGATGGTGGTGGGAGATGAAAATTATGGAGAGGGTTCTTCACGCGAACATGCTGCTATGGAGCCACGTCATTTAGGAGTTCGTGTAGTATTAGTAAAATCATTTGCTCGTATTCATGAAACCAATTTAAAAAAACAAGGGATGCTTGCCTTGACTTTTGCGAATAAAGAAGATTATGCAAAAATCCAGGAGAATGACGATATTGATGTGATGGGTTTGGTTAGTTTTAAGCCTGGTAAACCGCTTGAGATTGTATTACATCATAGCGACGGTAGTCGCGATATTATTCCGGCAAACCATTCTTATAATGAACAACAGATCGAGTGGTTTAAGGCTGGGGGAGCACTCAATATGATTCGTAAGCAAGCAGGCATTTAAATCAATGGCCCCACCTGTAGGTTTTGATTGAAAAACCTGCAAGATCCAATACACGATCGGTTACGGTGGAAGCAACCGCCTCTATGGTTTTGGGTTTGCTATAAAAAGAAGGAGTGGCAGGGCAAATAATACCTCCTGCCAGGGTTACGGTTTCCATATTCCGAATGTGAATCAGGTTGTAGGGAGTGTCCCGGACCACGCAGATTAGTTTTCTTCTTTCTTTTAATACCACATCAGCTGCCCGAGTGATTAGATCGTTGGAAACCCCAGTTGCTATTCGCCCCAGCGTTCCCATGGAGCAGGGGATAATGATCATCGTGTCATACTGACCCGATCCGGATGCAAATGGTGCAGCAAAATCTGTTGTGGTAAATTGTTTAATGGGGAGATTCTTCCAGCTATCATTTTCGAGCTCGGTGTTCCACACTTCTTTGGCATTCGTTGTCATCACTAAGGCTAACTCAGTCCATTGATCTTTTAGTAGGGATAACTTTTGCAGAAGATCTGCTGCATAAATTGAACCGCTGGCGCCTGTTACAGCTACTACTACCTTTTTCATATATCTATAACCTCCAGTTTTAGGATAAGTTCAAGTGAATAAGTAAATATTATTAAATAACCCTTAATTCATTAAATAATCTGAGAATTAACCTGTTAACAGCCCCCCAATCAACTAAATTCGATCAGAATTTTCATAGGATAAGGTTTAATGGTTAATGGTTTTTGATTAGGGTCCCCCGATTTCCATCGGGGGTTCTTTTTTTAATCTCTCTTGGTGTTTTCGTTACCCAAATTATTCAAGATCCATTTTGTTTTCATACTCCATAAATGGAAAGTAGTGTTATCTACAGTGCCACCAATTCCATGATTCTTGTTGGGATAATAAAAACTATCAAAAGCGACATTGGTTTTTACCAAAGCACTGACCATTTGTGTAGCGTTTTGAAAATGGACATTGTCATCAGCTGTTCCATGAATCAATAAATATTTTCCTTTGACCTTATCAGCATGATTAAGCGGAGAGTTGTCATCATAGCCTCTTTCATTTTCTTGGGGAGTGCGCATATAGCGTTCTGTGTAAATGTTGTCATAAAAACGCCAGCTTGTTACGGGTGCAACGGCTACCGCCGCATGAAATACGCCTGCTCCTTTGCTGATTGCTAATGAACTCATGAAACCTCCGTAACTCCATCCCCAATGGCCGATCTTTTCTTTATCAACAAAAGAAAGTTTACCCAATTCTTTTGCGGCGTCAATTTGATCTTCAATTTCAAGTTTTCCAAGTTGCAGGTAGGTTTTTTTCTTGAACTCTTCCCCTCTGTAACCCGTGCCAGTATTATCAATACTAACGACGATAAATCCTTTTTGTGCTAGTAATTGATGCCAGGTGCTAACGGCGCCAAATCTATTGGCAACTTGCTGAGAGCCGGGACCTCCATAGTTACAGAACAATACAGGATATTTTTTTGAAGGGTCAAATGCTTGTGGTTTCAGCATCCACCCATTGAGCGTATCTCCTTTGCTGTTAAAAACACGTATAAAGGAGGCATTGCCAAATCCGTATTCCTGCATTTTTTCTTTAAGCTTTGTGCTCTCTCCTAATTGTTGCATAAGCGTAAAAGAGATTCCTTTTTTCTTGTCTACAACTAACTGATATCGACTAACCTGTTGTGGCGTATTTATATCTGTACGGTATAAAAAATACTCTGTAAAATTATCATTGAATACGACCCGATTCCACGCCTCACCCGTCGTAAGCGCTGTGGTTGTTTTACCTGTAAAATCTGTAACCATAACGTTGCGATCCATCGGGCGTGGTGCCGCAAGGGTATAGAATATTCGTTTGTTGGTTTCGTCAACTCCGTTTACTTCTGTGATTTCCGTATTTCCTTTTGTTAATTGCAATTTGGTTTGCCCGTCCAAGCTGTAGAGGTATAAATGGCGATAGCCATTCATTTCACTGGTGAATAAAAAATGTTTTCCGTCTTTTAAGAACCACCAGTCATCGTTGATTTCCACAAAGTATTTATTAGTTTCTTCATATAAAAGACGACTCTTGCCCGTACTAGCATCCGTAGCTAGTAATTTTAAATGATTTTGATGACGGTTCATCCAGAAAACGACGAGTGTATTATTGTTTTCTGTCCATTTGATTCGAGGGATATAGATATCACCCGTTTCAAAATCTGCTTTTACGTCTTTACTATTTTTTACATCGTATAGGTGAATTTCGACTACTGAATTATCATCACCTGCTTTAGGGTATTTATAACGGTAATCGCTGTTGTGCGAATTATCATACATCGTCATATTGAATTCCTTTACCCCTGATTCGTCAAACCGGTAATAGGCTAAGTGTGTTCCTTCTTTATTCCAGGCATACGCTTGCGTGAACTCAAATTCTTCTTCATATACCCAATCACAATTACCATTGATTACTTCATTCCATTTTCCGTCTTTGGTAACAGCAGTGTAAGCACCTGATGTAATATTGTAGAGATAGATATTGTTCTGATATACGTAAGAGATATACTCTCCCGTTGGAGAAAATTCGGCATGCAAAAATTTGGGGTCTTCTTGTTCTCCCCCCCCGGCAACGGTTCCCTTCAGGCGAATAAGTTGTGTATCCTTATCCGATGTAATTAGCAAATGAATTACTGCTTTTGTTGATCGTCTATAAATTGATTCTGTGTTGGATTTAACCAAATGGTACTGGGATTTGATCGTACTTGTAACTACCTGATCCGCTCGATTGATTTTTTTTCCAAACTGATCTTTGTAGCGATTCCATTGCCAATTCACTTCCTTCTTGGTCGTATCAAATCGGGCGTTAATAAAATCGCCTCTAAAGGTTCCTTTTTTATAGATATCTTCTAATGTGATTGATTTTGTTTGTGCACTGGCGGAGATGCTGCAAAGCAGTAAAATGACAAATAGGTTTCGCATACGCGTTGATTTAGTCCATAAATGTATAAAAAAAGACGGCCTTATTGGGCCGTCTTTAAAAAGATTGATAAGTGGCAGTTACTTATTTTTTTCCGCCATATCGGGCACTGCCTCCACTTTATAAGTGCCAGCGTCTAATTTCACCTTTGTTTCAGAGAAGGCTTTTAGCGTCGTTTCGATGTCTATGTCATTATGGATCGCAGATGGGATCAAACGGTAAATAATATGCCCTTTTGGTATAACTGGATAAACTACAATAGAGCAGAATACACCATAATTTTCTCGAAGGTCCATCACCATCGTTGTAGCTTCTTCTACACCTCCTTTCATATATACAGGGGTAACAACCGAATCTGTTTTACCAATGTCAAATCCGCGGTCTTTTAATCCCTTTTGCAGTTTACGTGCATTACTCCACAACTTGTCCTTGTATTCTGGATGGTCGCGCAATAATTCCAATCGCTTAAGGTTGCCTACTACTAACGGCATCGGTAAGCTTTTGGCAAAAATCTGTGAACGAATATTATAGCGGATGTAATCCATGATCACTTTATCCCCTGCTACAAAAGCTCCAATACTTGCCATTGATTTAGCAAACGTGGAAAAGTAGATATCAATTTTATCCTGCATGCCCTGTTCTTCACCGGCACCGGCTCCAGTTTTACCCAATGTGCCAAAGCCATGTGCGTCGTCTACTAGTAAACGGAACTGGTATTTGTTTTTTAATGCAGCGATCTCTTTGAGCTTTCCTTGATCACCTGCCATACCAAATACCCCTTCGGTGATGACCAGGATGCCTCCTGTTTTTTGTTTTTCTACAAGCGCAGTAGCGCGTTGCAATTGTTTTTCACAATCTTCCACATCGTTATGTTTAAAAACATAGCGATGACCAGGGTGCATGCGAAGGCCATCAATGATACATGCATGACTTTCGGCATCATACACAATCACATCGTGGCGAGTACAAAGCACGTCAATGACACTCAGCATTCCCTGATATCCAAAATTGAGCAATACGGCGTCCTCTTTCATTTCAAATGCCGCTAGCTCTGCTTCCAGCTTTTCGTGTAGATTACTGTTTCCGCTCATCATACGGGCACCCATTGGATAAGCAAGTCCGTACTCACGAGCTCCGTCTGCATCTGCTTTTCTCACTTCAGGGTGATTGGCAAGGCCCAGATAATTGTTTAAGCTCCAAACGATCATGTCTTTACCCCTAAACTTCATTCGGCTGCTGATTTCCCCTTCTAATTTAGGAAAGGCAAAGTATCCATGCGCTCTTTCACGATGTTGACCCAGGGGGCCTGCGTTCTTCAATAACTTTTCAAAAAGATCGGCCATAAAATTAGTTTTACAGGTTGTGAAACAGCTGCAAAATTACGGTTTTTACGCTATGATGCTATCCGTTATAAATTGGCTAAAAACCTTTTTTTGTTTCTGGTTTTTGGGTGGGAGCTTTTTTTACAAATCGTTCCATCCATTCAAACTGTTCGGCAAGCACATGCAATAGATTTTCCTTACCGGAATAACCATGCGATTCGTAGGGGAGGCTTACATAACGAGCCGTTCCGCCATGGCCTTTTATTGCATTGTACATTCTTTCACTTTGAATGGGGAAGGTGCCCGTATTGTTATCCAGTTCACCATGAATCAGCAAGAGCGGTGCTTTGATTTTGTCGGCATAGTTGAATGGACTCATCTGGCTGTAAAGCTCTGGTGCTTGCCAGTAGGTTCTGTCTTCATTCTGAAACCCAAAAGGGGTTAAGGTTCTGTTGTAAGCACCACTTCGTGCAATTCCGGCTTTAAAGAGTTTGGTGTGGGCAAGTAAATTGGCCGTCATAAATGCACCGTAACTATGTCCTCCTGCCGCAACTCTGTCTGGGTCGCCAACTCCTCTTTCGTTTAAGGTTTGAATAGCCGCCTCGGCATTCATTGTTAATTGTTCAATGAAGTTGTCATTTGGTTTTCCATTTTCATTGCTGGCAACAATAGGCATCTCTGCATTATTTAATACTGCATAGCCTTGTGTTACATAAAACACAGGTGATCCGCCACTCAGATAGGTAAATCGATGTTCGCTTCCTCTAATTTGTGCTGCATCTGCAGCAGAATTATACTCTGCCGGGTAGGCCCAAATGAAAACAGGTAGTTTACCATCTTTTTCTTTATTATAATTTTTTGGCAAATAAAGTTCACCTGTCAAATTGATACCGTCCGCACGCTTGTAAAAAATCTTTTCTTTTGTAACACCATCCATAGCAGGATAGGGGTTCTTGAAATTTGTCAATGGACGGTCTCCTATACGTCGAATGAGGTCCTTTTGGAAATAATTGGGTACTTCTTTTTCGCTTTCTCGTTGTGTGATCAACACTCCATTTTCTGCATCAATAATTTTTTGAACCGTTTCAAAAACTCCCTCGCTGCATTTCCAAAGCGTATCCACTTTTTTTGTGTGAACATGAAAGGAAAGCAAAAACGGTAAATCTCCTTTTGGTGAGCTACCTGTTGTATTATTGAAAAGTACTTTATTGCCTTTATCTATAGTCCACAAAACGGATTGTCCAAATTCATTGGGTTTTGTAACCGCAGAACCAGGATTAGAGTAGGCATCGGTTGTGTTACGGGTGAAGATCCTTTCCAAATCTCCTGTGATAGGATTAAAACGGTTGATACCTGATTGTTGACGTGAACGCAGTCCTTCATATACCAGCGCAAGTCCATCATTACCCCATACCGTGTTGCTGTAACGCATCTTCGTTTTAAAAAGGATTGTTTTATCTCCATTAAAGGGGGCGCTCAATGCATAAACTGCATCGTGATAGTCCATTTGTTTTTTTATCAGACCGCTGTCTAGGGGTTCGCACCAAACTAAAGTTGCCGCTTGATCATCTCTCCATTCATGACCTCTGGCAATGGGTTGCACATTATCATTGCCACTAGGTGCTGTTTCGGAAGAGGGGATAGCACCCAAATTTTTAATAGTTGTCCCTTTTCGGTCCATGATAAAAAGCAGCGAGGCAAATCCTCCTGCAGGTACACTATACGAGTAGGGAGGGGTCATAACCTCAGTAAGAATATATTTTTTATCGGGAGAAAGTGAAGCTGATTTGTAAAGTGCAGGCCCAGCTATTTTTGTTTCAACGCCTTTATTGTTACTAACCAATTGTGAAGCGGCATAAAAAGAAAAGAGTTGTTCATCATACGGAGACTTGATCAAATCTTGAAACGTTGGACGAGGGGAGGCCTTGCCACTGTTCTCTTGTATAGCTGGCCCATCTGGTACAGCAGCTTTGATTGGCGCTTCAGTGGGTTTACGCGTAGCTGTGAAATATAGAAGCGTACTTGCGTCAATCCATTGATACCTGTTAAGAACAATGTTGAGTGGTGATTTATTAATGCGAATTGCTTTTCTGGTTGCAATGGTTACCTGATAAAGATCAACACTAGTAGAATTCACTTGTAAAAAAGCAAACCCACGCTGGTCCGGACTCCAGGTTACTCCGGTTGCATGCAATGGTATAGGGAGTCCTTCTATTGAAAAATCTTTTTGCGTGCGTGCTTCTCGTAAATAGAGTTGTTCAATTAAGTTCATTCGGCTTGGTGCAAAATTGGCAGGGTTGATGCGAAGCCCAGCAATTCGAAGTTCTGGTGCAGCTAGGTCTTCCATTTCTGCATAACTATTGGTATGCATTAGTACCATCCACTCGCCTTTATTATCAACGCTAACGGCTGCAGGCCTTTTGGCAAGCAGCATTTCAGTAATCTCTTTTGGGGGCGTTTTGTAGCCAGACTGTGCAAAGGAAAATGGACAAAGTCCTAATAGAAGAAAGATCGTTGCAATAAAAAAGACGGGTAATTGCTTTTTCATTCGAGTAGGTTTTTAGGAAGTTAAGTTAAGTAAATTGACGATCTTTGACGAGTTCAAATATAGTAGTCATGAACATAAAAGTTTGCGGGGTAACTTCCTTTAAACAACTCCAGCAGTTGGATGGGCTGGAGATTGATATGGCTGGGTTGGTATTGATTCCTGACACGCCTTGGTATGCAGGCGATTCTTTAAATGCGAAAGAAGTTTCCAAGGCTGATTTTGATTTAAAAAAAGTGGGAATTCTGCGTAATCCATCTTTATCAGATGCGCTGGATTGGATTGATGCTTACAAGTTAGATGCCATTCAATTAATAGGGGAAGAGTCTACCGAATTGTGTGAAGACCTAAGTACCGCAGTGGAGGTTATTAAGCTTTTATCAATTGAAAAGGATCATTCAAGTCTCGAAAAACAACTACAGCAATATGATCCTGTTTGTGATTATTATTTATTCACGGGTCCTTTTGCTTCAAGTAGTGCTATTTATGGCACCGCTTTTGATTGGAATTTGCTGTCCTCCCTTCGAATTGAAAAGCCCTTCTTCTTATCTGGGGGAATTGGTCTGCAACAGTCATCCGTATTACGCAAGTTTGATCATCTTGACTTTTTTGGAGCAGATTTAAATCTGGCATTTGAAACTGCTCCTGGTGAAAAAGATTTTAAATCCATACTTCAGTTTCGTCAACTTATTCGATAAAATTTATTTCATGCGCGCATATTTATTGTTTTGTCGGTTGGTGCTTGGCTTTATTGCAACATTTTTATTTTATGGTGCACAGGCGCAAGTCACAAAAAAATTTGAGCTTACGGGTTCGCTCACCGGTTTTCCAGATAGCGCGCAGGTGCGATTATTTAGAAGCGGCGAGAATATGCCCTTTGCTACTACTACCCTTTTTAATAATCAATTTACGCTGCGTGGTGAGCTAGCGGAGCCCTTGCTTCTCTTTTTATTTGTGGGCGATCAACAGCAGCCAGCTGAATTGTTTTTGGAAAATGCACCCATGCGATTGAATGGACAAAAGGGAAACCCTCTGGATTGGGTACTTACTGGAAGCCAGTCGCATACAGTATTCAAAGAATTTGTTACTCGATTTTTGCCTTATGTACAACTCCGCAATGCGCAAGCCAATGCAATCAATGAAGCCCCCGCGGGTCCCGCAAGAGATAGTTTAGTACAAATCTATACGGAGGCTAATGCTCGTATGCAAGAACAGATTGATGCGTTGGTGGCACGTGCGCCCGACTCTCCAGTTACGCCATTTGTATTAGCTGCCACTTATGGTTTTACCAGTGATCCTCTTTTGCTGGAGAAAAGATTTGAACAGTTGACTGCCAAAAACAAAAAAGGGTCGGTGGGTCAACAAATCAATACGATTATTCAAGAGGCAAAAGTGGGTGCAGTGGGGTCGCTTGCTATCGACTTTTCGCAACCCGATACTAGTGGTAAAATGATTTCTTTATCTTCTTTCCGAGGAAAATATGTGTTAGTTGATTTTTGGGCAAGTTGGTGTGGGCCTTGTCGGCAAGAAAATCCCAATGTGGTTTATAACTACAACAAGTTTAAAGCAAAAAATTTTACTGTATTGGGTGTTTCATTAGACAGGGAAGATTTACGCGGTAAGTGGCTGGAGGCTATTCGTAAAGATCAGTTAACCTGGACGCATGTAAGTGATCTAAAGTATTGGAGCAACGAAGCAGCCCGTCTTTATAAAGTAACAGGAATCCCATTTAATTTCTTAGTAGACCCCACCGGAAAAATTATTGCAAAAAATCTCCGGGGGCCTGCACTTGAACAAACCTTGTGTCAGGTATTGGGATGTCAGTGATTAATTAAAGACCTAACACGTCTTTCATTGTAAAGACTCCTTTTTTATCTATAATATATTCAGCTGCTTTAACGGCGCCTGCTGCAAATCCTGTTCTATTATGCGCGGTATGAATGATCTCGATATCGTCAATAACGGAGGAGTATTTTATACTATGCGTTCCGGGGGTGGGGTCGATACGCTGACTGATAATTTCAAGTTCTTCCGGATTATCACTAATGTCATTCACCCATTGTTTTTTTCTATCAAGAAGTTCTAAAATCTGTTCTGCGAGTGTGATGGCTGTACCACTAGGGGCATCTTTTTTCTGCGTGTGATGTATTTCTTCCAGAATCACTTCGTAATTCGGTTGTGTGGCCATTAGGGAAGCCAATTTTTTATTGAGCTCAAAAAATAGATTGACTCCAATGCTGAAATTACTTGCATAAATAAAGGAGCCGTTCAATTGGCGACATAGTGCTGCGACAGTTTCTAACGAAGAGGTCCATCCGGTGCTACCGCAAACTGTTGGGATTCCTGCTTCGAGGCAACGGGATACATTCTGAAAAGCGCTAAGTGGACTGGTAAACTCAATGGCAACATCTGCCTCCCTTAATGATTCGCTAGTTAATAAATGTTGGGTGGAGCTGTCAATTGTTAGGGCAATTCGGTGTCCGCGTTGTTGTGAAATTTCCTGAATAGCGCTTCCCATTTTACCCGCTCCGATCAATGCGATTTTCATATGTCGAAAGTGATTTATTTATTTTCCAATTCTTAGTTTGACGCTAAGGCCATTCGTATTAGCCAATTCACTATAGCCCGCTTTTAATTGTAAACTCAGGTCAGGGCCAACATCAAAAGTTTTTAAATGGGCATCTACTGCTGCATCCATTACATTAAGCCCCCAGAGTAGTAAAAAAAATAAAGCGGAGTAGTCGATATCACGTCTAAACTGATCTCGGTAATAGCGTAAACTTTCTTCGGGTAAGGGCTTTAAGTTCGATTTGATTGAATTAAAGAGTGAGGAATCAGTTCCATTTTCTCGCATATTGTATTTAACTCGATAAGCGAACCGTGTATCTTGGTAATTGGTTAAGTTATAAAAAAAGATTGCACCGCTTGCGCCAAGTGCCCCGTAAACAATGGGGAGCTTCCAATATTTTTTATTGTAAATCTGCCCAAGTCCTGGCAAAATAGCAGAGCGGATAGCTGCTTTTTTGGGACTGTGCGCTGCCTGCGCTGCTTCGTATTTATTTTTCGAAGTACCTGTACTGTCTTTGCGCTGTGAATAGACTGGTTGCGCCAGCAGTACAAATGAAATTAAAATGATTCCGCCTTGTAAAAAAAGTTTCATTAGTCCAGGGGCGCGTTCAATAATCCAAGTATTTTATTGAACTCTTCTTGAGTGTAGTATTCAATAATAAGCTGACCACTTCCATCTTTATTCGTCTTTATCTTAACACGTGTGCTAAAATGTGAAGCTAATTTATCTTCAATTCTTTTGTAAGGAGATGAGGAGGTCGAATTTGTAGTTTTTTTAACAGCAGGCAGACTCTTTTTTAATTGCTGTACTAGTGCTTCTGTTTGGCGAACCGATAGTCCTTTTGCTAATATTTCTTTGAAAGCCACCAATTGAGCGTCTACCACATCTAGTGCAATCAATGCTCGGGCATGTCCCATCGAAAGCTCTCCCCGTCTTACCGATAATTGAATAGCTGGAGGGAGGCGAAGCAAACGAATGACATTAGCAACTGTACTTCTGTCTTTCCCCATACGGTCTGCTACTTGCTCTTGTGTATACTCCAGCTCATCCATCATGCGCTTATAGCTTAATGCTACTTCCATCGCATTGAGGTCTTCGCGTTGTAGGTTTTCCAATAAGGCTAACTCCAGTAATTGCTGGTCATTGGCCTGTCTTACAAAGGCAGGAATGTCTTTTAGGCCCGCTATCTTGGCGGCTCTCCATCTTCTTTCTCCAGAAATCAACCGGTATTTTCCTGTTGTTAATTTTGAGACAGTAATCGGCTGTATGATGTCATGTAATTTGATAGAAGTTGCCAGCTCTTTCAATGCGGTTTCATCAAAATCGTGACGCGGTTGTTTTGGATTAGGCTCAATCTCTTCTACTGCAATCCGAGAGCTGGATGTAACATGTTCAACCACCGAAGGCTTTAATTGCCCGCTAGTCGTTTTTAGGTCGGTATCTATACTCTGCAGCAACGAACGAATGCCCTTGCCCAATTGATCTTTATTTGGTTTAGGAGTACTCATGCGTTAGGGTTGAAGGATCTTTTCCTCGTTTTTCATTCTAGTCATATTATTCTTTTGCAGAATTTCCTTGGCAAGATTCAGATAATTAGCTGCTCCCTTGCTATTGGCATCGTAGAGTATAACCGGCTTTCCAGTACTGGGGGCTTCTGCAAGACGGGCGTTTCTGTGTACGATGGTAGAGAAAACCATATCTTCAAAATGACGACGTACTTCACTCACTACTTGATTGCATAAACGAAGTCTTCCATCATACATGGTCATTAAAATACCTTCAATCACTAATGAAGTATTGAGGCGGCTTTGTACAATTTTGATAGTATTCAACAATTTGCCAAGTCCTTCTAGGGCAAAGAACTCACATTGAACGGGGATAGCTACAGAATCTGCTGCCGTTAGTGCATTGACGGTAATCAATCCTAAGGAGGGAGAACAATCAATAATGATAAAATCATACTCCTCTCGAAGGGGCTCCAACAATGTTTTTAAAACATTTTCACGGTTTGGATGATTAATCATTTCTATTTCAGCGCCAACCAAGTCAATATGCGATGGAATTAAATCAAGATTTGGGATCTCCGTCTTTAGAATCACATCCTTTGCTCTTGCTTGGTTAACCATGCAGTCGTAAAGGCTTTGTGTGACATTGTGCAAATCAAATCCAACTCCCGTAGTGCTGTTGGCTTGCGGATCTGCGTCTACTAATAAAGTTTTATACTCTAATACTGCAAAACTCGCAGCAAGGTTGATTGCTGTGGTTGTTTTTCCAACCCCCCCTTTTTGATTCGCTACGCCAATTATTCTAGCCATGATTGATGAACTTCCCTGAATTGATTTTGTTAAGTATAAAGATGAATGTTCCGGGTAAGACCGCAAAAATAAGTTTTGCCCATTAATTTTGCCCCCCGCATGCGTAATACTCCCTTTTGGTGGATTTTTCTTGGATTTGTCTTTTTGCTTGATTGGTATGTTTTTCAGGCTATCCGTACCTTGACAATTAGCTTGCCTGACAGAAACCGCACCGTGATTCATAGTATCTACTGGGGAGTTTCTATTTTGAGTATTGTATTTCTACTTTTTTTACCCCTGTTTTTTTCTAAACCAGGGCCTCATTATGTCCGTACAACTATTTTTGCCCTTGTAGCAGGATTTTTCTTTTCTAAAATAATCGCCTCCCTATTTTTTTTGACGGATGATCTAAGAAGGGTCGTGCAATGGGCGGGTATAAAATTTTTTACTCGGTCAACCACCATTGTTGCAGGAGAAGAACTCATCTCTCGCTCTGTTTTTCTGAGTTGGGCCGGTTTATTGGCGGGTACAGGTTTATTTGGGGCTTTCACCTATGGGATGAATAACAAGTATCGTTATCAGCTTCGATCAAAGTGTTTGAATTTTCCAAATTTACCACCTTCATTTAACGGATTAAAAATTGTTCACCTTTCTGATATACATGCCGGAAGTTTTTCTGATAAAGAAGCAGTTAACCGCGGTATTCGCTTGATCATGGAGCAAAAGCCTGATCTCATCTTATTCACTGGAGATCTGGTCAATAATCTGGCTACTGAAATGGAAGAATACTGGGAATTATTTTCTCAATTAAATGCTCCTTTGGGCGTTTTTTCTATTACAGGGAATCATGATTATGGTGATTATGTATCCTGGGATTCTCCTGAAGCAAAAAAATCTAATTTTCAGCAACTCATACAAGTTCACAAGAAAATGGGTTGGCAATTGTTGATGAATGAGCATGTTGTGTTGCAGCGTGATCAGGATCAAATTGCCATTGTCGGCATTGAAAATTGGAGTGCAAAAAACAGGTTTCCGAAGTACGGAAACTTAAACAAAGCTTTTAGTGGCGCAGCGCAAATTCCTTTTTCAATTTTACTGAGTCACGACCCCTCACACTGGCGCGCACAAGTGTTGTCTAATTATCCAACTATTGCACTTACGTTATCAGGCCACACGCATGGAATGCAATTTGGGATAGAATTGCCGGGAGTAAGATGGAGTCCTATTCAATATGTGTATGCAGAGTGGGCTGGACTTTATGAGCAGCTTGATCAAAAGTTGTACGTAAACCGTGGGTTTGGTTTTATCGGCTATCCTGGTCGTGTAGGAATTCTGCCAGAGATTACAGTAATTGAATTATTTTCAAAAGATTAACACCCGGTGGATAATAATTAGGCATGATACGGCATTTAAGCCAGGTATATTTGTAGTAATAATTTATTTGTTATGCGAGCATCTGGTTTATTAGCTGTTTTGACGATGCTGTTTTCATTGCAGTCTACGGCTCAGTTTCATGTAGGCGTAAAGGCGGGTGCCAATGTTACCAAAGTAGATGGAAAATCTTTTAAAGATGAATTTAGGTCTGGCTATATGTTGGGCGGTTTTGCGGAAATAAAATTGTCTAAAAAACTATACATTCAACCTGAACTTTTGATTAATCAATACAATACTCGACTTGATACAAACTATAATAATTTAGTTGGGAATATTTTTAATGGAATGACTAGTGTAAAGCTCGATTACTTATCAGTTCCTATTTTACTGAATTACCGGATGGGAGGTGGATTTATAAGTTTACAAGCTGGACCTCAGTATGGGGTTCTTATTGACAAAAACAATTCAATTCTTCAGAACACGGGTAATGCTTTTCGCAATGGTGATTTATCCCTACTAGGAGGTGTACAACTTAAAGCCGGTGCATTTAGAATCAATGGAAGGTATTTTGTGGGGCTAAGTAATATCAACGATATCACAAATGACAGCAAATGGAAAAATCAGGGATTTCAGCTGTCAGTTGGCCTTACTTTCTTCTGATTTCACTCATTTTGTCAGGTCTGGCCTTAGGGGCATGATTGTTGAAACCTTGTTATTCAATAATCTGCCCCATTTTTGTTCTTATATTTAACGAGGGTGTGACAGAATGACCAAACTAATCGCATGGAAGTAAATAATTTCATTTTGGGGCCTGAAGAAGAGATGGATTTCTTACCGATAATTCCTCTGAACGAGGATGGTCAGGAAGACGGTCAGGACTTGGTGGTGCCCTCGATAATTGCTCTATTACCACTCCGCAATACCGTTCTTTTTCCTGGAGTAGTTATTCCCATTACAGTGGGAAGAGATAGAAGCATCAAAGCTGTACAAGATGCTTACAAGGCCGATAAACTAATTGGTGTTGTTGCACAAAAAGACAGCAATGTGGAAGACCCGGGTGTGAATGATTTAGAGCAAGTGGGTACTATTGCTAAGATTGTGAAGTTGATTAAAATGCCCGATGGGGGCACTACCATTATAATTCAGGGAAAGGTTCGGTTTAGAATAGATTCAATCGCGGAAGAAGATCCCTATTTTAAAGCAGCTATCACTACGCTGGTTGAAGAGCCTGCTCCTACGGATGAAGATTTTAATGCCTATGTAGCAAACATAAAAGAACTGGCATCACAAATTATCCAGCTCTCTCCAAACATTCCAACAGAGGCTGGGATTATTTTACGGAACATCGAGAATCCTTCATTTCTGATTCATTTCGTTTCTAGTAATCTGAATACCGAAATCAAGGAGAAGCAAAAATTGCTGGAAACTGATCAAATTCGCCAGCGTGCTGATTTATTGATGCAACTTTTGCAACGCGAGTTACAATTTGCCGAGTTACGTAACAAGGTTACCGCAAAAACACGTACGGAATTAGATAAACAGCAACGGGAATATTTTTTACAGCAGCAGTTAAAAAGTATCAAAGATGAATTAGGAGGAGATACCAATGCACAGGAAGTTCGAGAGATGCAAAAAAAGGCGGAACAAAAAAAATGGCCCGAAACTGCACGTGCTGCTTTTCAAAAGGGAATTGAAAAGTTAGAAAGAATGCATCCCAGCACACCTGATTATTCAGTTGTATATAACCACTTGGATCTAATGTTGGATCTTCCTTGGGAATCTTACACCGAGGATCATTATGATTTGAAAAAAGCGCGTTTGACCCTCGATAAAGAGCACTATGGGATGAAGCGCATCAAAGAAAGAATCCTTGAATACCTGGCCGTGCTAAAACTAAAAGGAGATTTAAAAAGTCCTATTATTTGCTTTGTAGGTCCTCCGGGTGTTGGTAAAACATCGTTGGGAAAAAGTATTGCAATGGCATTAGGACGAAAATATGCCCGTCTTAGTTTGGGCGGTATGCATGATGAAAGTGAAATTAGAGGGCATCGTAAAACCTATATTGGAGCCATGCCGGGCCGGATCTTGCAATCTATTCGTAAGGTTCAATCCTCAAACCCTGTGATGATTTTAGATGAGATTGATAAGATTGGAAATGATTTTAGAGGAGATCCTTCCTCAGCACTTTTAGAAGTGTTAGATCCGGAACAGAATAGTACATTTTATGACAACTATCTCGAGTTAGAATATGATTTAAGTAAGGTTTTATTTATTGCTACAGCGAATAGTTTACAGAGTATTCAACCCGCATTGCGTGACCGTTTGGAAATTATAGAGCTGAGTGGCTATGCGGTAGAAGAGAAAGTGGAAATTGCAAAGCGTCATTTGATTCCAAAACAAAAAGACTTACATGGTTTAAAAACCACGCCTCTACGGTTTACAGACAAATTGGTGGAAAAAATCATTCAGGATTATACTAGAGAGAGCGGGGTACGAGAATTAGATCGTCAGTTGGCTTCTATCATGCGCTACGAAGCAAAAGAATTAGTGATCAAAGAGAAGATAAAGCCAAAAATGGCCCCCTCACAAGTTGAAAAAATTCTAGGGAAACCTCGTTATAGTAATGATCAGTACAAAACGGCCTCGATACCTGGTGTTGCCGTAGGATTGGCCTGGACCTATGTGGGAGGTGATATCTTATTTATAGAAGCTAGTACCTGCGAAGGAAAAGGGGAGTTAAAGCTTACAGGAAATCTGGGTAATGTAATGAAGGAAAGCGCTTCTACTGCATTAACCTATTTGCAGAGTAATGCAAAAAAATATAAGATTGATCCTGCATTATTTTCTAAGACAAACATTCATATTCACGTTCCCGAAGGTGCTGTACCCAAGGATGGGCCTAGTGCGGGTATCACGATGATGACGGCAATCGCTTCTGCTTTAACGGGTAAAAAAGTAAAGCCATATTTGGCAATGACAGGCGAAATCACCTTGAGAGGCCAGGTTATACCAGTAGGAGGGATTCAGGAGAAAGTGTTAGCCGCAAAGCGTGCAGGTTTAAAAGACATTATACTATGTGCACAAAATGAGAAGGATGTATTGGAAATCGATCCATCCTTCATTAAGGGAGTCCGTTTTCACTATGTAAAAACCATGGCACAGGTGTTAGAAATTGCTCTTTCTTAACTACGAAGCACTTCTATTGTTCCACCGTTCCATTTTATTAATGCTGAGGGACTGTTTTCGTTCGTTTCCGTTTGTCTCCATTGAACTACATAATCTACACCATTGATGATGGCTTGATTGATTTGTTTAAACATGGCTGGTGTTAAATCTCCGGAGAAATTAGCAGAGGTAGAGACGATGGGGTTTTGAAATCGTTTAATCAAATGTCTGCAAAATTCATCCTTGCAAATTCTGATTGCAATGGTGCCGTCTTGGTTAATTAAATTACTAGCCAGCCCAATTGCATTTTCATAAATGACAGTAGTTGGCTTTTGACACATTTCTAAATAGTCAAAGAGTTGCATATCTGGTGCTGCTACGAAGCGAAAAATGTCTCTTTCTTCTGACACTAACACGATCATCGATTTCTGTTCGCACCGTTTTTTTAATTGGTAAACTTTTTCAACAGCCTGTTCATTTGTCGCATCACATCCAATACCCCAGATCGTATCTGTTGGATATAGAATAAGTCCACCTTGTCGTAGCACCTCTAAGCAATGTCGTATATCATTTTCAAAAAGTTCCATTTATGTATGGTTATCCAATCAATTTGTTATAAATATTCATAACCGCTGTAGCTGTTTTATCAATTGTAAATGAATTGGCGTATTGAGTGCCCATCTGAATTTTATTATTTACTTCTTCGGGGTGATGTAAAATGAATTGTAACTGTTTTGCAATTTGTTCAGGTTGATAAGGGTCTACATAAAATGCGCCTGGCCCACCCGCCTCAGGTAAGCTTGAAATGTTAGAAGTTATAACAGGGATGCCGCTACTGAGCCCTTCTAAAACAGGAATCCCGAATCCTTCAAATGTGGAGGGGTAGATAAGTGCAGTGGCTAACTGATAAATAGCAGGAAAGTCAATAGCGGTGGTAAATCCGCAGTCCGAATTAATTGATGGGTTGTCTGATAAAAATAGTACCGATTGTTGTAGATTTTTTTTTGCAATAAAGGCTTCTACCTTTTTTTTATAGGCACCTCCGTTACCAATAATAACCAGGGGTAGTCTTTCGTCATTATTGAGATGTAAAAGTGCTTCGCAAATAGCAAGAAGATTTTTACGTTCAATGATAGAGCCCACGGACAAATAGAATGAGGAAGGGAGGTTATACTTTATACGAATTCTTTCTTTTTCAATCGCATCTACTTTTTGCAGAAATGTTGGATTGCAACTTTGATAGCAAACGCTAATTTTTTCTGCTGGTATACCATATATACTACTCAAATCCTTTTTTGTTTGTTGGCTGATCGCAATGATTTGATCCGCTTTCCCACAGGCGTATTTAAATTTTTTGTGATAAATCTGTCTGTCCACCCATTTATACTGATTGGGATAGCGCTCAAATATCAAATCGTGCATAGTCACTACAGAAGGAATTCCTTTTTTATGAATCCCGTAAGGAATTTCATGACTGAGTCCGTGATAAAGTTCTACTTTATGTTTTTTTAAATCTGCGAGACATCCTGACGATCTCCAGTGGCTCGAAAATTTTTTATTAAGCCAGCTTGACGGCAGTACCTCTGTAAGGTTAGCCCCTTCTAGTTTGAAAGTGTTGGAGGGAGTGGGGTTCAGTAGCAGATAGTCATTGGATGGGTAAAATGAGGCTAACGATTGGATGAGGGTACGACTGTAGTGCCCCAACCCTGTTCCATTGTGAAAAGCTCTTTTGGCGTCAAATGCGATCCGCATTTTTCAAAGATAAGTGTGCCGTTGTCTGCGCTGCATCAGAGGGATGTATTATTTTCGCGCCTATGGAAAGTTTACAAAAAAATATTCAGGCGGCTTGGTCAAATCGGGAGTTAGTAAAAGAGACCAATACACAAGATGCCATTCGAGCTGTGATTGAAGAAGTGGATAAGGGTAGAATTAGGGTGGCCTCGCCTGAGGAGGGGAAGTGGGTGGTTAATGAATGGGTAAAACAAGCAATCTTGCTTTATTTTTCCATTCAGCCTATGCACACCTGGGACGTAGCCCCATTTGAGTTTTATGATAAAATGCTTCTTAAGAAAAACTACAAAGAATTAGGGGTACGAGCTGTTCCCCATGCTATTGCACGCTATGGAGCATTTCTGGCCCCCCAGGTTGTCTTGATGCCTTCCTATGTAAATATTGGCGCTTATGTAGGTGAAGGAACAATGGTTGACACCTGGGCCACTGTGGGAAGTTGCGCGCAAATTGGGAAAGGCGTTCATCTAAGTGGAGGCGTTGGAATAGGAGGAGTATTGGAGCCTTTACAAGCCTCACCAGTTATTATTGAAGATGGTTGTTTTATTGGAAGTCGTTGTATTGTAGTAGAAGGTGTAATTGTAGAACGTGAAGCGGTGCTGGGGGCAAATGTGGTGTTGACCCAGTCTACTAAAATTATCGATGTAACCGGAAGCACGCCCATTGAAATGAAAGGAAGAGTGCCAGCGCGTAGTGTTGTAATTCCGGGTACGTATTCAAAAAAATTCGAAGCGGGTGAATATGGCGTTAGTTGTGCGCTGATCATTGGAAAAAGAAAGGCCAGTACAGATCTCAAGACTAGTCTTAATGATGCCCTTAGAGATTTTAATGTGAGTATCTAAAATTAATAAGCCACCGGACACTTCAATCGATTTTCTCTTTTGGGATAAATCTTAAATCCTAATTGCAAGGACTGGCCAAAATACGCATCATTATTCTTAGGATTTCCTCGGGGCAGACCAGAGTTAGCGGGAGTAACCGCTCCTAAATTATAAAGTCCCTGATAATAGAGTCTTTTGGCACGAATGGCATCTTCTGCAGAAAGATAGGTGTCAAACAGGTTAGGGTCAACATAAAAGTTGGCACTAACATTGTCAACCTGGTCAGTGAATATTTTTCTGTAGATAATCTCAGTGCCTAGGTACAAGTACTCGTTGATATAATAGCGTATGCCGATTCCGCTTAATAAATTTTGCTGAATCAATTTAGCGGGTTTACTGCTTGGGTATTCAGCAAATCCCTGACCTTCTAATCGAAGGGGGTGTAGGTCAATCCATACTTCGTCAATATCTTTTGCTTGTGGGTTAAAACGGAATAATCCAACGCCCGCAAATGCATAGGGCTGGATCAAATCAAAAATGGTTGTTCGTTTTGTGGGGATTAATCTAAATGGATAAAACTCTGCACCCAGATAAAGTTCGTCAAGTCGAGAGCGAAAGTGTAAATTCCGGTTGAATCTGAATATATCATTTGTCGTTACGTTGGGGGAATGTCTGTCATTTCCTGATACAGCTCCGTGGTAAATGCCCGTTCGTAAACTGATCCACTTGGTGGGATAAAAATTGAGTTGAGCACCAAGTCCCAACTTTGTCTCCTGCCAATCAATATCCTTGAAAAACTTCGTGCCAGCTCCCACATTCCCCCCTAAATCACCTAAAAAAAACAGGGGGCCGGTATGAAAACCCAGTTCTATTTTTTGTAAAAGGCCTTCTTTTCTCTGCGCTTCTACTTCTAAGAGGGTAAAGTGTAGCAATAAAGAAATTACTAATATGAGGTTATAACGGTTCAAAATTCGTCTATCTAACGCTCCAATGATAAGATTGGTATGCCGTTCATATAAAAATAACATTTCCGGAATGCCACCTGCAATCCTCTTCGTAGATTTACACCACAAAACAAATCCAAATGAAAAATCATTTAACTAAATTTTTACTTGTTGCAATTGCAACTATATTCCAATTTTCGTTGAACGCACAGACGGTTGATGAAGTTATTGCCAGCCACGTGGCCGCTACAGGCGGTGCAGAAAACTGGAAAAAAGTCCAGTCTATGAAAATTACCGGACATGTAGAAGTACAGGGAATTGAAATTTCTTTTTCACAACAGGCTGTTCACGGAAAAGGATTTCGCATTGATGCTGAATTTCAAGGAATGCAGATTATCGAGATTTGCACTCCAACAAAATCATGGTCTCAAAACCCTTTTGGTGGCAAAACAAGTTTAGAACCCAATAACGAAGATGAGCATAAACAACGTGTTGATCAGCTGGATATACAAAATGAATTTGTGGATTGGAAAGAGAAGGGTTCTTCTGTAGAGTTATTAGGTAAAGATGAAGAAGATGGAAATGAATATTTCAAGGTTCGTTTGACAACAAAAATAGGCAACACCACCGTGTATTTTATTGATACCAAAACCTACTTAGTTTATAAGACTAAACGTACTAGCAAAATGCAGGGCCAGGAAATGGAAATGGAAACAAAGATGTACGATTATAAAGCCCTTCCAATTGGAATCAAGGTTCCTCATAAAACGGATCAAATGGGACAGGTTCTAGTGTTCGAAAAAGTAGAAGTAAACACTCCGCTTGCTGATTCTTTATTTGAAGTAAAATAATTTTATATATGACTTGGTTTCGTTTTTTTAAAGCGTTCTCTGTTATGGGAACGCTTTTTTATTTATTGCAAAGTGAGGTTGTCAATGCTCAAACCGCTACCTCCGAACTGAACTCATCTTATTTCCAATCTCTTTACTCCCGAAATTTGGGCCCTTCCACCATGAGTGGTCGTATTACTTCAATTGTAGGGACTATTCAAGAGAACCAGGTGAATCTATTCATAGGCACTGCTGGTGGAGGAATTTGGAAGAGTTTAAATGGTGGAATTACATTCACTCCGTTGTTTGACAAGTATTGTCAATCAATTGGTGATTTAGTTATTGATCCAAAATCTCCTAAAACAATTTATGCAGGAACTGGGGAGAGTAATATGCGTAATTCAGTTTCGATTGGAGACGGCATTTATAAAACAACTGATGCGGGTGCAAACTGGCAAAAAATTGGACTAGATAGCACTGAACACATCAGTGAAATCATTATTGACCCCTCGGATTCCAAGCATATTTGGGTGGCTGTGCCTGGTCCGCTTTGGTCTGCTAGTAGTCATCGAGGTTTGTATGAGACAAAGGATGGCGGTAAAACATGGACAAAAGCATTGTATGTGGATGAAAATACAGGGTGTGCAGATATTGCTGTCAGTCCACGGGATCCCAATATTTTGCTTGCAAGTTTTTGGCAATTTAGAAGACAGCCTTTTTCTTTTAATTCTGGTGGTAAGGGAAGCGCACTTTTTAAGTCTACTGATGGCGGAAAGAACTGGAAAAAAGTATCCGCTGGATTACCAGAAGGGGATCTGGGTAGAATTGTAATTTCTTTCAACCCATCAAAGCCTACCGAATTGCTCTCCATTGTTGAAGCAAAAATTCCAGGACTTTATCAATCCGCAGATGAAGGAGAGACTTGGAAAAAATTAGCCGCAACAGATAATATAACCGCGCGACCTTTTTATTTCAGCACACTGGAGTTTGATCCACGTGATCCTAAGCGTGTTTACCGTCCGGCATTTGATTTTCAATATTCAACGGATGGGGGGTATTCTTGGTCTGGTCAGCTATTTACAGATGTTGTTCCTCATGCTGATCATCACGCACTTTGGATTAATCCGGAAAACACGAACACGTTGTACTTGGGAACAGATGGAGGAGTGTATGTCAGTCACAATAAAGGATTATCCTGGTCATTTTTAAATAATCTACCTGTAGGTCAATTTTATCATGTGAGTGTCAGTAATGATAAAATCTTTAACGTGTATGGAGGTTTACAGGATAATGGTTCCTGGGCCGCCCCAAGCTCTTCTCCTGGCGGAGTTTCCAGTACAGATTGGCAATTTTTAAATGGTGGGGATGGTTTTTGGGTGCAACCTTCGCCCTTGAATTCATCTATTGTATTTGCTGAGTCACAAGGAGGGGAGATGAACCGGATCAATTTGAAAACAGGTTTGTCCTATGGTGTCAAGCCACAGCGACGCATGGGAGAAGAGACGCATCGGTGGAACTGGAATACGCCTATTGTGACAGCAACCTCTACAAAGCGTACAAATAGCTACAATTTATATACCGGTAACCAATACTTGTATAAGTCAACAGATGAGGGAACAAACTGGCAACGGATTTCTCGAGACCTCACTACAAATGACAAAGAGAAGCAGAAGACAGAAAAGAGCGGAGGGATCACGGGGGATAATACCAGCGCAGAAAATCACTGTACCATTTTTACTATTACACAAGATCCCAGAAATGAAGATATCATTTGGGTAGGCACTGATGATGGCAATGTGCAAAAAACTATTGATGGTGGCAAAACCTGGGTGAATCTTTCAGCAAGAATATGGAATGCAGGTATCCCAAAAGGGGCTTGGATTTCTAGTATAGAAGTGTCTGCACGTAACAAGAATCAGGTTTTCATTACTGCTGAAAACCATATGTACGGAGACCATCAAACCTATGTAGTAGAAAGCCAAGATGGCGGTACTACTTTCAAACGAATTCAATCAAAAGAATTCACAGGCTTTGCACATGTGATTCGCCAAGATCTAGTAGAGTCCAACTTGTTATTTCTGGGAACGGAAATGGGTTTGTTTATTTCATTGGATGCAGGTGCCAATTGGATGCGAAGTAAGTATCAGAATATCCCATGGTATGCATTAGTGAGAGATCTTAAAATTTCCAATAGTGGCGATCTTGCCATTGCAACACATGGACGTGGCATTTATGTGATGGATAATTTATCTACGCTACGTCGATTTGCGAAAACTTCTCCAAGTGAGTCGGTTGTCTTTTATCCTGTAGAACCGTTCCGCTATGAAGTAGCTCCTCAAGCCCCTGGTTCCAGTGAAAATTTACAGGGTTGGACTGTTTCGGGTAAGCCTGTTTTGCCTATGATGGAGTATTACTTGAAAGAAAAGTCTACGCAGGCTGTAAAGATTCAGTTGTTTGATGCAAAAGGAAATAAAATCAAAGATCTAAACGGTTCGGGTAATAAAGGAATGAATAAAGTGTATTGGGGGTTAGATCAAAATCCACCTAAGGTAGCTGTGGGAGGTTTCACAGCTGGATCAACTGTGTTGTTTGCTTCTGTGATTGGTCCACGTGCTCCAATTGGAACCTATAAAGCAGTATTGACTGTGGGGGATATTAAAAAGGAGCAACTCGTGCAGCTTCTAGAAAACCCAAGTGCTGGTTTCTCTGCCATACAAATTCAATTGTTACATACGCAGGCAATGCGTTTATTTAAATTGGAAGAACAATTGTTTTATCTAAGTGACTCTTTGGATAAGCAAATTTCTTCATTGAAGAAAAACGCTGCCCGCAATGCTAAAGAAGAGAGTCGACTCCAGGAATTAGAAAAGTTCAGAGCTGAAATTATTGAGACCAATCGTAAGACGGTATTCTTTGATGAATTCAAATATCGTCGCAGGCTCAGTGATGTATATGTAGCAGTTTGTACTGCACTAGAACCTTTCTCCGCCTCTAAAATTGGAGCAATTGAGGCGCTAGAGAAAGAATTTGGAGAATTACAGGTACGGCTTAAACAGCTGCTGTAACCGCAATTGATTGTTTAATTTCTGCCAAGGCTGCGTCCCAAAGTGCTATTCTTGACTGGAGTGCTTTGGACGCAGCTTCAATGGCAGATTGCCATTTTGCTTCGTCATTTCCGCAAAGCTCTAGGGTCATTTCTATAGCCAGATGTGAGTGGTGGCCTCCGTCTACTTCAATATGTCTCTCTATGTAATATTTAGCAAGATCAATTGAGTGCCCACCACTGGGTTGTATTTTTTCCAGTATGCTTGCGAACATTTCAGGAATTAAATCTTCTCTCCCAAATGTGAACACTGCAGCCAAGATATGCGGCTGATTTTGATCGATCAGGTCAAACGTATGTGTGGCAAACAATTTTGCTGCACTTGGAAGTTTTGAAGCTGCAATCGCATCAGAAACGGGCTTTCCTTTTTTTAGTTCTTGTACTAATTGTAAAATGGGTTTGCTGTTAGCGCCTGCTTGCTGCATCGCAGTTAAGTATAGTTCAAAATGACTGATTCGTTTGCCTTCTTGATCAACATCAGATTCTTCTCCAGTAACAATTTCATTGATAAGAAAACGCGTATTCGCGCTCCCTACTGGGATCCAAGGGGTGGTGACACAAGTAAGATTACGTTGTAGCGACTTTAGTAAAGACATAAAATCCCAGACCGCTACAACATGGTATTGCATGAAAATCCGGATCGCCTCTATCGTATCGATAGTAGCATACAATTCGTGTTCAACAATTTGCTTTTGAAGCGGGGCTAGGGTTTGACGAATTCTCTCTAAACTCATACTTTATTAACAAGCAATGAGGTTGGAAAGTTTAGGATGGAGGCTGATTTTTTTAAATCAAATAGTAGTTTAACTATTCATCTAAAAACAGCAAGTAAAACTCTTTCTTTAGATGGTTTTGCTGGGATGGTTAAACTTTGGCCATTAAAATAAATCTTCAATAATTGATTTTGACCCGCCAGTAAATTTAGGTCGATTCCTGCAATAAAAGGGGTAGCATTGAATTGCTTGATGGATTGCCCGGAACTTACCTTATCGCCGTCCTCATAAATAAAACTAGTGATTGCAGTTTTGGAGGCGGGTGTAAGCTCGGGTGTACAAATGGATACTCCATTTACGGATACAGAATCACGGCCGCTTATCATCGCCTGCGTCGCAGAGTAGACAACAAGTACGGATTGATCTTCTTTTTTGGGAATTTGACTAAGTAGTGCACTAATCATATTACCCTTAGGAAAACCACGTAAATAAACGAGCGGATCAGCGTGTGTGAAGGATGGAAAGAAATAGGAGATGGTACGTTGTGTGGAATCAGCCCCAATCAGCTCAAATTCATAAGGTGTCTCCTTCGATACTATAATGGGCCCCCAGTTTCCATTTTTATCAGTGTTTATTTTTCCGGAGGTAGACTTTCTATCACCAGTGCTCTTATCCAAACTATAAATATTTATTGAAGCACCGCTCATCGGTTGATTGTCTCCAAGTGTTACGGCTCTTCCTGCTAATTTGATTTTTCTTTTTGTTGAAGCGTCGGGCTTGCTACTATTTTTTTCTTGAAAGAAATTCAGCATCCTTGCAAGTGATTTTTCAGAAGTAGCAACTTGGTAATGATCTTCCTCTATTAGTTTTAGGTTTTGCGCTCCTTCAACAGGTCCCCCGTTTGTTCCTGCTACTTTATCACCCTCGGAATAAATATTTAGGCATTTACTATTAGGAAACCAAGCATATTCAGATGGCCATTTTCGGCTACCTATTTGTACATAGTGTGCGATATTTTTTGCTCGAGTGCTATCCCGTAAATAATTTCTTGCAACGCCTCCACCAGCTGAATGTCCTACTAGGTCTACTTGGCTTGCACCCGTGCTAGCAAGTGTTTGTTCAATAACAATATTTAATAAACTATCAGTGCGTCGCGCATTACCGCCCACACTGTTCCAATCAAATGCAACTAAGTAATTTTCGCAGTAGCCCGCTTTTTTAAAATAGTAAACGGCATTTGACCAAGTATCGCCCGATGCTAAAAAGCCGTGAATGAAAATTACAGGTCTATAGCTCTTAGTACACTGAGCCGATATTAAATATGACTGGCTAAATAAAATAAGAACTAATAATAATCTCATTTAAGTGTAGAATTTGCTTCTGGAAAAAAATAATACTCAAACCCGGTACGTATCTGGCCTCCATTGCTGAATAGCTTTCTTGATTTCACTGGAGCGAAGTTTTTCTGCACTTGCTCTTTTGGCCAGCTCAGGGAACTCTGCATCACTCGCAAATCGAAGTGCCACAATTTGTCCGGTTCTTAACTGGGGGTCAAGCGGTTTTCCAGTCAGTACAAAGTGTCTAAAATTTTCTTCGTTCCGAATAACCCGGTCTTGCACTTTGAGTGAATACATTCTTGCAATTCCTGCAATACAGAAAAGCAGAAAAAAGGCAATAGTTAAAAGAATTGATGTGATTAGGTTTTCAGACGAAGTGTTTAGCAACCCAATAGCTGCTAGCACTAGGCCAACTAATGATAGGGGGAGTATTAGGTAATGGAAAAAGGGATGGAAACGCTTATGATTTGAAAAGTTTTGATGGTTCATATAAAATGCTTTTATCAAAGATACGTTTGGTTGATCCATGTTAGAAGGGGTCATTTTATGTAACATATTATTTGCACATGATCTTATATTTCCTACAAAATTTCTTACCTTCCTTAGGGTAAAGATCATTTTGTAATTTCTATAAGTCTTGTCAATTTCAAAAGAGAAATCTTATATCAAAAGGCGTTCGTTTCTTAAAGTAACTGCCCTTGCGGGGGGAGGATTGGTAATCAATTTTTCATGGTTGCCTGATGAGGGTATTGTGGATAATGGTACGAGGTGCCCTCCAGTTTGCCCGCCACCATCCGAATTAAACCCATAGATAATTTATGAACTATTGGATATTGCGTGCAATAAACTATTCTATCGTTATTTGTGTAGTTATTTCGATTTTTCGACTCAGAGTGATTGATAAGAAATTCTATCCAATAATATTTTTTATTTGGTTTGGTTTTTTAATGAAATTGCATCAGATTTAAATGCACTTATTTTTAGAAATAATGCTATTAATACTAATTTTATTCTAATTGTATTTCTCTCGGTTCGACTTTTGGGTCAAAATCCATTTGCGAATTATGGATTTGAAATGGGTAGGGTTATTTTTCTGTTTTGTTTAGCACTTACGATTAAGTTTGCTTCAAGCATTTTAGTTGAAATATTTTGGATTTATGGGTTAACTTCTTTGGATCTTTTTTTATTTAATATTTATAGCATTATCACTTTTGTAAGTCTGGTTTTCAATATTCTACTATTTATTGCAGTTTTTTTGATTCCCAAAAGAAGAGAATATGCTTGGCTACCGCGGGAATAGAACTGTAAAGGAATTCTTGACAGTTCAAAGTAGGGGGGTAAAAAATTTTATGCACAAATTGTAAAAACTAAATATTGATTTCATGCTATATTAAAATCCTAAATTTGATTATGGGAGATTTCAAATTAGACAGAACAGCATTCAGGGCACAAACACGTAATGAAGCCGCAAATCATGCTAGAATTTATAAAAAGCTCTCATGGCAGCAGCGCTTAAAGATTGCTGCATATCTGAATAGTGTGGCGTATAATTTTGATTTTAATAATCCACCACGCATAGACCGCACTAAATTCTCGGCAAAATCCAGATCTCATTGATGAGAAATATTTTCAATAGTGATTTCCGAGAATTCCTCGCCTCGTTAAACAATAATGGTGTGAGATATGTTCTTGTCGGGGGCTACTCAGTAATTCTTCACGGGTACTCTAGAACTACTGGAGATATGGATTTGTGGGTTGAAAGAACTTCCGATAATTACAAGCGAATTAAACAGGCTTTTCATGAGTTTGGGATGCCTGTTTTTGATATGACTGAAGAAAACTTTCTTGAACACCCTGTTTGGGATGTTTTCACTTTTGGTGTCCCACCAGTCGCTATCGATATTATGATTAGCATGGAAGGATTTAGTTTTTCTGATATCTACTTTAGGTCTGTCATCTTTAAAGACGATGGGTTAGAGGTGCGTGTAATCCATAAGAATGATTTAATTGCTTTAAAGAAAAAAGCTGGACGATCGAAAGACTTAGATGATTTAGAGAATTTGAAATAAAGTATTTGACTGGATTGCTTTCAGTGATCACAATGAGTTGATCTTACCCAAAGCCCCACACGGCTTCGCCGTGACGGGCTTTTAACTTGTCTGCTTAGGCAAGTAAACTTGCCACGCATCCAATTAAAAAAGCCCTCAACTCTTCGTGTTGGGGGCTTTGTGCCCAGGACTGGATTACCTCCGGTGATCCTAATACGTCCTACGAGGGGGCTACAATAAAAAAAGTCCTGGTTCGCTTCGCTCTCCCGGTCTTTTTCATTTGGCTGCTTAGGCAAGCGAGCTTGCCACGCATCCAAACAAAAAATCCCGCACTTCGTGCAGGACTTTTTTTATCGTGCCCTTCGCTGGACTGAGTTCGAACAGAGTATTATATGATTTAGAAAATTTTTCAAAGTTCTTCTTGACATTGAATTTTGAGAAATACATCGAAGCAGAAATATTCTATTTTAAAATAATTAATAGTTTTTACTTACTTAATAAAATATATAATAATTTCTTAATGGTAAACTTGTAATGTAGTTACATTATAATATTTTTTTTGTTAAAATATTGTACCCTAAACGAAGGGATAATTACAAAAACCAAAACGCATTGCTATGAAGAAAGTATTTAGTCTTCTTTTCTTTTTATCCGTTGGTTATTTGGGGTGGGGACAAGTGACAACAACAATTAATTTTGATAACTCATCCAACTGGATACAGAGTGGTTTGACATTACTTACCTCTTATGCAAGCCATGGTTATAACGAGGGTTATATTAACATAACTGGCACTAACATACTTAGACAGACTACTACTACGCAAGACGGTTTTGCAGGCGCCCTCGGAACTTACTCAGTTAGGTTGGAGAACAATTCAACTTCAAAGCTAGAAGTACAAATAACCGGATATGGAGAGATTAGGGAATTTGGCTTTAAAATTAGAAGATGGGATAGTTCACCGGCAACAAATTTCACAGTCGAGTACAGCACAAATAATGGGACAAGTTGGAATGCAGCAGGGACAATTAATAACACACTATTAACAACCAGCAATTGGGAAAACTATACTTATGCAATTAATCCATATATAAATATCTCACCAAACGAATTCATTTTGAGAATAAAATCAAATGGCACAACAGAGAGAGTTATGATTGATGATATCTATTTCACTTCTACGGCAACATTACCCGTCACGATTACAACTTATAACGCCCAAATAAATGGAAAAAATAATATAATATATTGGTCCACCGCCTCGGAACAAAACAACTCCGGCTTCAATATTGAGCGCTCCACTAACGGAACCGATTTTGAAAATATTGGCTTTGTAAAATCACTTAGTTCCAATGGTAATAGTAGCAGCCGCTTGGATTACTCATTCACCGATTTTAACCCCATTGGATTAAATCAGTATTACCGTTTAAAGCAAACAGATTTTGATGGCACGCGCAAGTACAGTGCTATCGTGATGGTTAGAAGAGAAGCACCTACCGCATTGACTCTTACAAAAGTATATCCCAATCCAGCAAATAGCTCCATTTATATAAATGCATCCGTTCCCACGAAAATGGATCTACAATTTCTTATTATAGATGTAGCCGGTCGCGTGGTTTCCACTAAAAATGTTTTTGCTGACGTAGGTAATAACGGGTTTGATATGACTGTTGAACACTTGAAAAGTGGCACGTACTTCATAAAAGCAATTTCAAAAGAACAGGGTGTTGTGGCCACAGAAAAATTTATTAAGTTTTAAATGCAATTATTTATGTCAGAAACTCAATCTAATAACAGTACGCCTTCCAACACTTCTAACAAAAAGCTCACCTGGGAGACACCAACAATCCAAGAATTCTCTCCAAGACTGATTCAGCAACAGGAGGAAGAGGAGCTGATGCGTTTGCTTGCGGATGAGAACGCCTTTAAGCTATTAACAGGCTCTGCATCTGACTACCGCTTAAAAAAGGACGCACAAGAGTTTAGTGGTCTTGATTTAGTAAATAGAATCCAAGTATACGACTACGCTTGGAAGGCGGATGGTAACAGAGAGTATGGCGTGATGGCACATGAGCTGCAAACAGAACTTCCATATCTAGTAACTGGCAGTAAAGACGAAGTAGATGAAAACGGTCAGCCCCACATCCAGCGAGTAAACTACGCGAAGCTAGTTCCAGTGCTACTCAGAGCAATACAAGAACAACAAGAGATGATAAGTGAGCTAAGAGAACAAGTAGAGACAATTAAGCAAGCTACTACAGATACAGCTTTATAATCTCAATAAAACAAATCATAGAGTAATGGTCGTTGGAATTAAAAACCAACGACCATTATTTTTTAGAGAAGGGCTGGATTACTTTCAGTGATCCTATACGTCCTACGAGGGGGCTACAATAAAAAAAGTCCTGGTTCGCTTTGCTCACCTGTCCTTTTCATTTGCCTGCTTAGCAAAGCAAGCTTTGCACGCCGTCAAATAAAAAGTCCCGCACTTCGTGCAGGACTTTTTTCAATGTGCCCTTTGCTAGACGGAGTTCGAACCAATTGGTTATTGACTTATCTAGGCTAATCTGATTTTGCGAGCTAAGAGAGATTATTGAACTGCTCTATCAATACTCATATAGAATAGGATTAAGCGGCGAGTCGATTACTTCTCCGATCACTGTTTCATGACAACCAGGTAGTTGAACGTTAGGTGGCAACGGGAGAATCTTGGACCGATTAGTAAAAGAAATTAAAATCTTATTTTAGCGCCTAATGAAACCTCTTGTAAAAATTCTTTTTGGAATTGTTGCTTTTTTGATTTTTTTATTGCTACTAGTCTGTGAGCGAGACCGACCGTTACAGGAACTGATTCCCCTTTATGCCAGCCCCACATCCCAGTTTATGCCGCTACTAGGAATGGAGGTGCATTTTCGTGATGAGGGACTAAAGTCTGATTCTGTTCCAATTTTTTTATTACATGGTATGTCTTCGTCTCTTCATACTTGGGATAGTGTCGTATTGCAGTTGGCTACCCAAAAAAGAGTAATTAGTCTGGACCTGCCCGGGTTTGGACTGACAGGGCCGTCTCCTGAAAACACCTATAATTTCGATTACTACAATAAGTTCATAGATTCATTTTCTAGGCGGTTACAGATAAAGCGCTTTACACTTGTAGGAAATTCGATGGGGGGTGCAATCGCTTGGAATTATGCCTTACATAACCCTGTCGCTGTGTCACGTCTCATTCTTATTGATGCGTTGGGTTATCCCTCAAGGGGAGAGAGTGGATCGCTGGGTTTTACAATCGCCTCTACACCAGTTCTTAATAATCTGCTGCTATTTGCTACACCTAAAGCGTTGGTTCGAAAGAGTTTGGAGACTATTTATTATAATCAGGATCGAGTAACAGATGAGCAGGTAGAGCGATTTCATGATATGGCCATACGAGAAGGTAACCGAGAGGCTGCCCTCAAAATTTTTAGAGGCTCATTTAAAACCTCCAAACCTAAAGGCCAAATTGATCAGATCAGAACACCCACACTCATTCTTTGGGGTGAAAAGGATAACCTAATCAGCGTTGAAAACGCCCGACAATTCAATCAGGACATTCGGGGAAGTCTTCTTGAAATCTACCCCAACGTTGGCCATGTACCCATGGAAGAGGTTCCTGGTAGTGTTTCACGCTCCATTTTAAGTTTCGTACTGAACAAGTAGAATTCCGATTAAGGAATTATGAATTTTTTAAAAAAGATCTGGGCTTAACTTACTGGTTAATATTTAGTGTTTGGTTTGTTCTTTAATTAGCCTCCCTGTACTGCCCAAACTCTTTTATGCGCTGGCACATGCTTTTCGACAACCGGCCAAAAAAAGCCCCGCTCGTAAAAGTGGAGTATGCCGTCTTTATTAGTTTCAGTACCACCTTTCAGGTTCATTACTATGACGGACTTGATATTCCCAGAATCAAAGAGTACAATGGAAATAACTGGCTGGTATCTTTTTTGGTTCCTTCCATTAGTCATCTTCGTCCGGTAAAAGTATTTGTCAACAATCCGCTGTTACTTAAAGGCCAAGAAATTATTGTAATTCGTTCTATTGGGGGAATAAGATCCGAACGTCGCTATTTGTTAGAGGGGCTTCATGCTTTCGAAGGCTGGTTCATTCTCGGCGATTGAATTAGGGTAACCAAATCTTAACTGTAGGGTAACATTCTGGTAACTCCTTGCTGATACTTTCGCGGAAACTTAACTCCATGAAGCTGCTTAACTGCTTACTTGTAGCGTTGCTTTTTTTGCAATCTGCGCTGGCACAACAGCCTACGCAACTATTAAAAATCAAAGTAAAGGACGAAGATAATCTGAATCTTCCCGGTGCAACCGTTCTCGTGTCGCCCGGTAAGTTCAGCGCAAGCACTGACCAACTGGGAGAGCACATATTTGTCAATATCCAACCCGGAAAATACACCCTTACCGTCAGCTATATCGGTTACGGAACTGCCACCCAGTTGATTGAAGTCAAGTCTGGAATCAACGAAGTAATGCAGGTGCTGCAATCAGGTATTCGCACCGAGAAAGAGGTGCTCATTTTGGGGGACCGACTTAAAGGGCAGTCCAGAGCCCTCAACCAACAGCGTAATAACAGCAACATTACAAATGTGATATCTGCCGATCAGATCGGTCGTTTTCCGGATGCCAACATTGGCGATGCCATCAAGCGTGTGCCTGGAATTGCCATGCAAAATGACCAAGGAGAGGCCAGAAACATCATTATTCGCGGAATGGGGCCTGAATTAAATTCGATGAACCTCAATGGAGAGCGCATTCCCTCTGCCGAGGGGGATAATCGCAGAGTACAAATGGATCTGATTCCCTCTGACATGGTGCAAACCGTGGAGGTCAATAAAACACTTACCCCCGAGATGGATGCCGATGCCATCGGAGGTTCTGTGAACCTGGTCAGTAGGGCTCCCTCAAACGGTCTTCGCATCTCTACAACTCTCGCAGGTGGCTATAATGTAATCAGAGAAGGATTTATTGGCACGGCCAATTTCGTAGTGGGCAACCGGGTGGCTAAAAATAAGTTAGGGTATGTGCTAAGCGGGTCTTTCAACTCCAATAAGTATGGCTCCGATAATGTGGAAGCGCTCTGGAGCAAGGATGCGAATGGTATGCTTTTTATAGCTGATCATGACGTTCGCAAATATGATGTAAAAAGGGTCCGTCGATCCATTTCTACGACACTCGATTACAAAATAAACCCCGGGCATACATTGTATTTGACAGCCACTTACAATTGGAGAGATGATTTAGAGAATCGCTATCGCTACCGTCACCGCGCCAGGGGAACACTGGCTGATCTTCGCTATGATGCTGCAGGGAATATTACGGGGTATGTAAATGGGGAAGTACTCAAGCAAACAAAGGGGGGTATCAATAACGACCGCAGCGAGGGCACTCGCTTGGAAGACCAACGCGTCAGAACCCTTTCTTTGCGTGGCGACCATGTCTTTGGTAAATTAAAGATGGATTGGAGTTCTCAATATGCCCGCGCCTCGGAGATGCGCCCCAATGAGCGCTATTTCTCGATGGGAAGACGCTCTATCGCTGTGACCCAAGACATTTCAGATCCAATGGCTCCTCTATTAAGTGCCACCAGATTGTTGTCAGATTATACAAGACTAAATGAATTGACCGAAGAGTTTCAAGATCATTATGAAGAAGATATCAATGCTAAGCTGAACTTTAAATTGCCTGTTCAGTTGATCAAAAATCAAAAAGGGTCGGTTCGGTTCGGCGCTCGTCTTCGTTCAAAGATCAAGGAGCGAGATAACCGATTTTTTGCCTATACACCCCGCACGGCAATCGCCAGTCTGGCTGCAGTGGGCGGCGGGCTGATCGATCAGTCGGTATCTAATTACTATGCAGGGAACAAGTATTTTATCGGTCAGTTTGCTTCGGCTACTTATCTCGGTGGTCTCAATTTTAAAGATACAGCCCTATACCGCGAAAGAAGCGTACCTGCTGAATTTCTCGCTGCCAATTATAGTGCCCGTGAGTTGATTACGGCCGGTTACATCCAGCTCAATCAAGACTTGACCGATAACCTTTCTATGGTTGCCGGCGTTCGACTGGAATCCACTCATCTGGACTACACAGGCAACATAGTGGAGAACGAGACCACGCTCAAAGGGCAGGCCAACTTTAAAAATAATTATGCAGATTGGTTGCCTAGTATCAATTTCCGCTACGAGCCCAAAAATAACTTTATCGTTCGTCTTGCTTATACAACGGCACTGGCTCGCCCTAAATACTATGATCTGGTTCCTTACTTTAATGTGCTTCGTTCCGACTTGGAGCTTAGTAGTGGTAATCCGCAGCTGGCTCCGATCCGTTCTCATAATCTAGACCTGATGGCGGAGCGATATCTAAAAAATGTGGGGTTGATTTCCGGAGGTGTTTTTTATAAGCGTTTGAGTAATTTCTTTTACACTTATCGAGATGATCTGTTTACGCAAGCCAAGTTTGCAACTGCCTTCCCGGGGGTACTCAATCCCATTGCTACTGGGGAGAATTGGCAATTTACCCAGCGCAGAAACGGCAGCCCCGTAAATGTGCAGGGCTTGGAAGTGGCTTTTCAGCGGCAACTTGACTTTTTACCCGGATTTTGGAGGGGTTTTGGAATTTGTGCAAACTACACTTTCACGAATTCTCGCTCGGAAGGCATCTACGACCTTTCCGGCAATAAAATTCGCGAGAATGTAGCCTTGCCCGGAACGGCTCCGCATATGTTCAACTTCTCTTTATCTTATGAGAGTAAAAAAGTAGTCGTTCGAATATCTGCCAATTACACGGGGACTTATGTAGATGATAGTGATGATGGTGGCTATAACGAGGACTCTTTCTTTGACCGCTATTACGATAAGCAGTTCTTTTTGGACGCAAACGCCTCGTATGCTTTTACAAAAAAACTGCGGTTTTTTGCCGAGGCCAATAATCTGACCAATCAACCCTTACGTTATTACCAAGGAATCGAAGAAAGAACGGCACAAGTGGAGTACTATGGACCTCGCTTTAATACGGGTCTAAAGCTCGACCTGACAAAGTAATATCCATTTTGCACTTACGATGAAACTGAGTAACACCCAGTATACAGTAGTGGCTATAATTTGTGTAGCCATTACCTGTGTGTGTCTGTTTGCTTTTTCGGGTAGGCTTTCATGGCAGGAGCGAATACAACCTGCCGTGATTACCGAAAAAGTCATTGGAGATAGTGACGACCCAGCCATTTGGATCAATTATGCTGATCCTGCTAACAGTTGGGTATTGGGCACCGATAAGGACAAGCTGAATGGGGGTATATATGTGTTCGATCTTTCTGGGAATATCAATAAACAGAAATCGATTTTCGGCCTGAAGCGTGTCAATAATATCGATGTACTCCAAGGAGTCAATTGGGGTCATGGCACCATGGATATAGCCGTGGCAACGGAACGTGATACTCATGAGATTCGGGTACTGGAGTTGCCTTATATGAAATTTATAGACGCCGGGGGTATTGACGTTTTCGAAGGGGAGGTGGAGCGTGATCCAATGGGGATTGCCCTCTACAAACGGCCTACAGATGGGGCAGTATTTGCAATTGTAAGCAGAAAGGCAGGTCCTTCTGGCAGCTATCTCTGGCAGTACCGATTAACGTTAGATGCTATGGGGGTTGTACGGGCTAATTTAATACGAAAGTTCGGGACGTTTTCTGGGCGAAAGGAAATTGAATCGGTTGCGATAGATACCCTCTTTAGCCATGTGTATTATGCTGATGAACAAGCAGGCATAAGGCAATATCACGCTGATCCGGACAAAGGAAATGAGGAACTTTCAATTTTTGGAAGCGGTGATTTTGCAGACGACAATGAAGGAATCTCTTTTTATCATTTGACTGATACGTCTGGCTATATTCTGGTTTCCGATCAGGGGGCTAATCAATTTAAAGTCTACTCACTTGAGTCAAAAAATGGTGCTTTGCATGAGCACCCCCTTTTGGCTACACTACCGGTAATGGCCTTGGAGTCGGATGGCTCTGAAGGCACAACTTTTTCGTTACCCGGTTACGAAAGTGGGCTTTTTGTTGCTATGAGTACAGACAAAACATTTCATTATTACCGGTGGCAAGACTTCGTCAAATACAGCGACGGAAAGTTACAAGCCAGAAAAACTAATTAATCTAAAAAGTAACAAGTTGTCAATAAAAATTTTGCCAATCAATTTAACACTATGAAAAACTACTATCTGCTTTTGGTATGTCTTTTTTTATTCGTTAGTCAGAAAGCGATTCATGCGCAGGTTACTACCAGCGCTATAGAGGGCTTTGTTCGATCAGCCTCTGGTGAGGCCCTCTCCGGAGCTAGCGTTAAGTTAACGCATCTTCCTACCGGTTCTGTCGTCAACAGCACGACTTCTGCTACAGGACGTTTTTTTATCGTCAATTTGCAACCTGGTGGACCCTATACCCTCGAGGTGTCATTTGTAGGATACAAGGCAGAATCTCGCTCTCAGGTTTTTTTGGATCTTGGCGAAAGTGCTAAAGCAGACTTTGCGTTGGTAAGTGCCACGCAAGAATTAAAGGAGGTAGTTGTCTCAAGCAAAAGAGGAAGTTCGTTTGCCGCCGGAGGGGTTGGTACATCGATTGCCGCCGAGCGATTTGATAACTTACCGACCGTAGGACGTAACCTGACAGACTTTGTTCGGCTTACCCCACAGGCGAAAACTACATTCGGGGGTGGTATTGCCATTGCAGGACAAAACAATCGCTACAACCAGATTATGTTCGATGGTGCGGTCAATAACGACGTTTTCGGTTTATCCGAGTCGGGCACGAATGGCGGTCAGACCGGGTCATCTCCCATCAGTATCGATGCCATTGAGTCGTTCCAAGTAGGCGTATCACCCTACGATGTCTCATTGGGTAATTTTACCGGGGGTTCAATCAATGCTATAACCAAAAGCGGAACCAACACTACTAAAGGGTCTGCCTACTGGGTGATGCGAAACCAAGATATGGCCGGCAGAAGACCTACCGGTGCTATTTTTGATGCCACCAAGTTACCGGACTTTCAGGCTAATACATTCGGCGTCACCGTTGGAGGTGCGCTTAAAAAAAATAAACTTTTCTATTTTTTAAGTGCCGAATTACAGCGTGATGAAAGGCCACAACCGTTCGATCCTGCTACTTTCAGAACACCTCCCGGGGGCTCTTTCAGAGACTCCGTTAATCTGATTTTGCAAAAATTAAACGGCTATGGGTATGATCCTGGTGAATATCTTGATATTCCTGATCTGCTGGAAAGTAATAAACTAGCTGCAAAAATCACGTGGAATATAAATACCCGTCATCGCCTCAATATCTCCTACCGTTATACCAATTCTGAGCGTTCACTTACCTCGCCCAGCACTTCAACCCGTATCAATTTCTTTAATGGGGGTTATTTATTTCCCAGCACCACCAACTCCGGATCGCTGGAGTTGACTAGCCGTTTTTCAAATCGGCTCTCTAATAAACTGTTGCTAACCTTTACCAATGTACTCGATGACAGAGACCCGCTTGGAAAAGATTTTCCCCGCGTAACGCTCAACTCTGTGAATGGCACGAGTTACGTATTCGGAACAGAGAATTTCTCTACCGGTAATCAACTGAAGCAAAATAATTCGGCCATCTTTAACGAGCTACGTTATCTAGCCGGTAGTCACCAGTTAAAGGCTGGAATCGATATCGAGCTGAGTAATTCTTATAATCTGTTTGTCCGTGATAATTACGGAACCTATACCTATAACTGGGTTAGTGATTTTCTGGCCGACAGAAGGCCAGCCCAGTATGCTCGCTCATTTTCACTGCGGGATAATATCACCGGAGACGGCAGTGCTGCCGGCACCGAGTTCAATACGCTTCGCGCAGGGTTTTTCATCGGAGATGAGTGGAGAGTGAATGACAAGTTTCAAGTGAACTTCGGTCTGCGTGGCGATAATTTCGAGTTTTTGACAACACCCAATGAAGACACCTATTTCAACACCATGGCGCTGCCTGCCATCAATGCTATGCTACAAACCAGTTGGGCCTCGGTTTCTAATTGGGATATTGGCGGTGCACGTTCCGGGCAGCGGCCTAACCCCCAGTTCAGTGTCTCTCCTCGGATAGGTTTTAGTTGGGAAGCTGCAAAAGGACTAAAGATTCGGGGTGGAATAGGGGCCTTCACCGGTCGTGTTCCGCTTGTTTGGCCCGGCGGCGTTTACAACAACACCGGTATCAATATCGGTGGTGTTTTCCTCAATAACCCCAATATTACATTTCGACAAGATGCATTTAATCAATATAAGCCCACTGATCTTGGTGTGACCGTTGCTTCACCCTCGGGACAGATCGATCTGATCGCTAAAAACTTCAGACTACCCAAAGTATTAAAGAGTTCATTGGGCTTCGATAAAGTATTCGGTAAGGGATGGAAATGGACGACTGACCTGCTGTATCAGCAAAATATAAATGAGATAGTCTATTATAATGTCTTTGCTGCCCCCACAACTAAGAATGCACTGAATCAAGATGTGTATCTATCAATCAGCGGCACCTCCACTGTTTATAATCGCCTTGATTTCGATCCTGCCACGGTGGGCATTCAAAATCCTTACTCTACCGGGATCTTTGTAATCACTAACGGTAAGAACAATAAAGGGTATTCTTATAACGTAACTACTGCTATCGATAAATCGTTTTCAAAAGGTTGGTCTATCAACGTAAACTATGGGTATGGTGATTCGTATACGTTATTTGACGGAACATCTTCTCAAAATAACTCCCAGTGGCGTTTTGTTGAGTCTAAGAATGGGCGTAATAATGTGGCCCGCAGTCGTTCTGATTTTGCTCAATTACATAGGGTAAGTGCATTTATTTCTAAACGGTTTACCTATGCACAAGATCGACTGGCTACCACCCTCTCTTTGTTCTATAATGGTCAATCCGGCTCTCCGTATTCTTATGTCTTTTCTCGCAGTATGATCTTTGACCAAAATGGCGCCAATGGTGAAACAACGGACCTTATTTATGTTCCCAAAGACCTGGCAGACTGGAGTCGTTTTGCCGAGTCGTACGTGGCCAACGGAGTAACCTATACCGTTGCCCAGCAGTGGGATGCCCTTGACCACTTTATTTCTAATGATAAACACTTGCGTAACAAAAGAGGTGAGTTTGCCGATAGAAATGGCGCCATTCTCCCCTGGAGTAACGTGATTGATCTTAAGTTGCAAGAGGACCTAATGCTGGGGAAAGGGAAGTACGCACATAAAGTTTCAGTGATTTTCGACATGTTCAATTTCACTAATTTCCTGAGCCGTAACTGGGGAAAAATCTATGTTACGCCCGGTGTTGATGCCTTTTCTCTCATCAGCATGGAGGGATACCGTGTAACTGGTAATACGCTTACCCCCCGGTTTACCTATCGTAATATTATGAACTCAAAGGCTGGAGATATATTGGATATTCGCGGCAGCAACTATCTGTCCACGCGTTGGAGAGGCCAGCTGACTGTTCGCTACTCATTCTAAAAAGTAACTGATGAATATGGCACATCTTCCTTTTTATTCTAAAGAAAGGGGGTGTGCTTTTTTTTCAGGACTGGATGGTGTTCGCTCCGCTCACACATCACAACAATTTGGTCTTACCCAAAGCCCCACACGGCTTCGCCGTGACGGGCTTTTTACTTGTCTGCTTAGGCAAGTAAACTTGCCACGCACCAACTAAAAAAGCCCTCAACACTTCGTGTTGGGGGCTTTGTGCCCAGGACTGGATTCGAACCAGCACACCTCGCGGCGCCGCCACCTGAAGACGGTGCGTCTACCAATTTCGCCACCTGGGCAGGGGTGCAAAATTATGCTGATTTGATAGATGATATCAAGAGGATTCAAAAATATTTAACTATGCAGTAAGCAAGCTGCATCCTCTGATGTCAGAGCCGTCTAGTCGTCCCAGCATTTCAAAATGCCCATCGGCATCTACTCGTCCTGCGTCATCTGTTCCGATAAAACAACAGGAGTCGATATTGGCTAAATCAATAATATTGAGTGCACCTGTTCCAGTTAATCTCACGTGAAGGGGGTCTTCTTCTTCTCTTATCAAAACTTTCATCCAGGGAGGACAAGTAAACCGGCCTTCTTTCATTGACCAGGCTTGCGATAATAGCTCAGTCATTCCATATTCTGCTCCGATGGATTCTAATCCAAATGCTTTTTTTAACTGGGCGTGTACTTCTTCTCTTGTTAATTCTATACCGCGACCTTTCATGCCACCCGTCTCTATGATTGTAGTATAGTGTAATGGCATTGGGTGAGCAGCTGCAAAATCTAAAAGAGCAAAAGTGACGCCTAGTAAAAGAGTAGGCTGCTTATTTTTTTCTAATGCTTGTAAGGTTTCTTGCAAAGCATCTAGGTCATGTAAATAAAATCCACTTTTGGGATGACCTGTTTTTTTGATCAGATCATCCATCATGTACACTAGCGAAGAATGTTGACGCTCCAGGTAAGTGGGTAAAAGTCCAAGAACACACCACTGCGAAGGATCTCCAAAAAACTGACGAAACCCACGGCTATAACTGGCTTGATAAAGGGAAGGATTTTTAACAAAATGACGGCTCGGTGTCTGGCCCGTTGTGGTGCTGCTTTCAAAAATAATTGCCGGTTCAAAGCTATCAGACTTGACGGCATGTGTTTTAAAAAAACGAATGGGCAGAAAGGGAATTTTTTCAATGGAATGTATAGCATCCGGATCTACGCCAAGGGCTTTTATATAGGCAGCGTAAACAGGATTGGCTACTGCCTGGTATTTGAATGCGGTTATGGCCAACTCTTCAAAGGAGGCGTTTGATTCAAAAAGGCGTTGCGGCCAAGAACTTGCTATAGAAGAGGGTCTATCCAAATATTGTACCTTTGTTATAATTAGTTACGAATGAAACGGTCTCTTTTTTTTATCCTGATTTCCGTACTTGTTTTTGCTTGCAGCAAAGATAAGTTTACATCTGAACCAAAGGTGGAGATACGTTCTATCCAACCTTCTACCGTATTGAGTGGTAACGTAATCCGTTTGTTGGGAAACTACACCGACGAAGAAGGTGATATTGATTCCGTTTACATTGTCTATAAATGGTTCAACGGAAGTACAGCTACCTTAATTGATACATTGATGCGTTTTCCAACAGGTCGTTTGGGAATTCCTGCACAACTTCGTCAATCTGACATTGCTGTTGAATTTGAATACAACACCTATAATCAAACTAACATGCTCACGTTGCCAGGTGTTACCAGAGATACTTCTGCAGCATTTGGATTAGTTCTTATTGATAAAACTCGGAAGCGAAGTAATTACGTGGAGTCTAATAAGATTCGTTTGAAAAAACCCTGATTGGTTACAATTAAAAATTTTCTAGATGGCTAAGTCTGTTGCAAAGCGTTCTGCAAAATCATTACTGACTCCTTCCTCCTTTAATTTTTTCAAAAATTATATCAATAATCCTTCTCCCGTAGGATTTGAGAGCTGGGGCCAGCGTATTTGGTTAGCGTATCTTAAACCGTATGTGGACACCCATTATGTTGATCCATATGGCACGGCCGTTGGTGTAATCAATCCAACGAATCCTTTTAAAGTGGTTATTGAGGCACATGCCGATGAAATCAGTTGGTTCGTTAATTACATCACAGCTGATGGTTTATTGTATTTAAAAAGAAATGGGGGTGTTGATCATCAAACAGCTCCTGCATCACGCGTGATTATACATGGTAAAAAAGGACCGGTCAAAGCCGTATTCGGATGGCCGGCTATTCATACCCGCCTAGGTGCGACAGACCAAAAAGAACCTTCTCCGCGTATTGATAATCTTTGGTTGGATTGTGGAGCACGTAGTAAAAAAGAAGTAGCAGCTTTGGGAATACATATTGGAGCAGTGGTTACTTATCAGGATGGATTTGATGAATTGGCAAATGGCAATTACATTGGTCGTGCATTTGACAATCGCATTGGAGGATTTATGATTGCCGAAGTGGCACGTTTGCTAAAAGAGAATAAAAAGAAATTACCGTTTAGTCTGCATGTAGTTAATGCAGTGCAGGAAGAAATTGGATTAAGAGGTGCCGAAATGATCGCTCGTCGTATCAAACCCGATATTGCGATTATTACAGATGTTACACACGATACTACAACTCCGTTGATCAATAAAGCGATTGAAGGGGATATTGCCACTGGTAAAGGTCCTTCACTGTGTTACGCTCCTGCGGTGCATAATAAACTTTTGGCTATAGTAGAAGAGGTAGCAGCAAAGAAAAAAATTCCGGTTCAATGGCGTGCGCAAAGTCGTAGTACAGGAACGGATACGGATTCTTTTGCCTATTCAAATGACGGTTGTCCTTCGGTATTGATCTCTATTCCTCTTCGTTATATGCATACTACTGTAGAGATGCTACATCGTGATGATATTGAAAATACCATTCGACTGATGTATGAAACGCTGTTGACGCTTTCGCCTAAGACTAATCTTCGCTATCTCTAATCACTTCCTGCTGAACTAGTACCTTTGCGCCAATGGATATTCATTGTTCCAATCAGGAAGCGGAGGTGCTCCAAAAGGTTGCTGCGGCTAGTGAATTGCTGCAACGAAATACCTATTTGGTTGGGGGATTCGTACGTGATAAATTATTGGGCCGTGCCACAACCGATATGGATTTTGTTTGTTTGGGGGATGCCCTCGAGTTAGCTACTAAAGCTGCAGCTCAATTTAAACCTGCTCCTAAAGTTGAACTATTTAAAACATTTGGAACTGCTCATTTTCAATTGCGGGGGGAACCAGGGTTTGATTTGGAGTTTGTTGGGGCTCGAAAAGAAAGTTATCATCCTGATTCAAGAAATCCCAGCGTCTCTCCAGGAAACTTACAAGATGACCAGGAGCGAAGAGACTTTACCATCAATGCGATGGCTATCAGTTTATGCCCAGACGGATATGGAAAATTAATTGATCCATTTGGAGGCGTAAAAGATTTGGATAATAGGATTATTCGCACGCCGACGGATCCGGATCGAACCTTTAGCGATGATCCTCTTCGAATGATGCGGGCCATACGTTTTGCTGCGCAGCTTGGATTTACAATTGAAGAAAAAACCTGGCAAGGGATTGTAAATAATGCGCATCGAATTGCAATAATCACGCAGGAGCGGGTCACTGAGGAGTTGAATAAAATGATACTTGCGCCCATTCCATCGGTTGGGTTTGATCTTTTGTATAAAGCGGGGTTGTTGAAATTGATATTTCCACAGTTAGTGGAGTTAGCGGGTGCAGAATATAAAGATGGTCATGGTCATAAAGACAACTTCTATCATACTCTTCAGGTATTAGATAATCTTTCTAAAAACACAACAGATTTGTGGTTGCGCTGGGCGGCTATATTACATGATATCGCAAAACCTGCTACAAAGCGTTTTGAAAATGGGCATGGCTGGACCTTTCATGGCCACGAAGTAGTAGGTGGCAGAATGGTCCCTAAGATTTTTACTAAACTCAAGTTACCTCTTCACGAAAAAATGCGGCTCGTGAAAAAGCTTGTCGAATTACATTTGCGTCCCATCAGCTTGACCAAAGAGAATATTACTGACTCTGCCATTCGGCGTTTGCTTTTTGATGCGGGAGAAGATTTTGATTCGCTCATGCTACTTTGCGAAGCGGACATCACCTCAAAAAATCAAAATAAGGTAAAGCGGTATCTCGAAAACTTCGCATTGGTACGGCAACGCTGCAAAGAGGTAGAAGAAAAAGACCACATTCGAAGCTGGCAGCCACCCATCACGGGCGAATTGATCATGGAAACATTTGGTCTTTCTCCCTCAAAGCCGGTTGGTGTAATCAAGGATGCAATCAAGGACGCCATTCTAGATGGGGTTATTCCCAATAATTATGAAGCGGCTTATCAATTCATGGTAGAAAAGGCTGCTTCATTGGGTATTTCCACAAAGGGATGACCCAATTTTATTCCTAGCTTTGTGCCATGCCGATCTTAAAATTCAGAGTCTTTTTTGAAGAAGACGATACTGTTTACAGGGATATCGCCATTTTTCCAACAGACACTTTTCAGCAACTTCACTTGACCATTTTAAAGGCATTTGAGTTTGATAGCAAACATGCCGCTACCTTTTATCGGAGTAATGAGAATTGGCAAAGGGGTCGCGAAATCAGTTTGGAAGTATATGAAAAGGAGTACAAGGCACCTCCATTGCTGATGGAGCAAACTGCGGTAGGTTCGGAAATAAAGAATTTAAATCAGCGGTTTGTTTATGTGTATGATTTTACACGCAACTGGACATTCTTAGTGGAATTGATAGGCGTCTCAAAAGAAGAAAATCCAAAGCTGATCTATCCTGTAGTAACACGTGCTGAAGGTATTCCACCTAGTCAGTATGGTACCAAATCTTTGCTAGGCGATAAGTTTGCCGAAATAGAAGAAAAATATGATTTAAGCAAGGCCGAAGAGGGCTTTGGTGAAAAAGATGAACAGGGCGAAGATGTTGGTGGAGAGGAAGAAGGGTCACAGGATGAGGAATCTGAACTGCTCTAGTTTTTCATGTCTACTAAAACGGTTATACAAGTAGCAGGTCCTACAGCAGTGGGTAAGACCGCAGTCGCAATACAATTAGCACAGTGGCTCAATACGGAAATCATTTCTTTTGACAGTCGTCAGTGTTATAAAGAATTATCTATTGGTGTAGCACGTCCATCTGAGAGCGAACTACAAGCTGTGCCGCATCATTTTATTGCTTCTCATTCTATTCACGATAAAGTGGATGCTGCTTCCTTTGCAATTTATGCGCAGGATCAATTAAATCAATTGTTTGGGCGTTATGCTGTAGTGGTGATGGTGGGAGGGACAGGGTTGTATTGGAAAGCATTTTATGAGGGGCTTGATAAAATTCCAGCTATTGATCCAGTAATAAGAGATCAAGTAATAGAGGGCTATCAAAAAAACGGTTTAGCCTGGTTGCAGGCGCAAGTACTTCAAAGAGACCCTTTGTTTGCTTCAACAGGAGAAATGAAAAATCCACAGCGTTTGATGCGTGCACTTGAAGTGATAGAGGCAACTGGGCAGAGTATTTTTTCTTATCGAGAAAAAAGGGAACATCCTATTGCATTTGATTTGATCTCAATTGGATTGGAGCTTCCGCGTCCACAACTCATCGAGCGGATTGATGCTCGTGTAAATAACATGATACAACTTGGCTTAGCAGAGGAGGTAAAAAAGTTGAGTCCGTTTTCGTCTCTTAATGCCTTGCAGACGGTAGGGTATCAGGAAATTTTCGCTTTTTTAAATCAACTCATTTCAATTGAGCAGGCCATTGAACAAATTAAGATCAATACCCGGCAATACGCAAAAAGGCAAATGACATGGTTTAGAAAGCAAGAAGGTATACAATGGTTTGAGCCTACGCAGCTTGGCGCCATAAAAGAGTTAATAAAATCACGCGTACACTAAGATTGCAACTCTCTTTTATAAAGTTGAATGGTATTTTCTAGTCCCCAAAACAGGGCATCACAAATTAATGCATGTCCGATACTTACTTCCTTTAGCCAGGGAATATGCTGATGAAAATAGCGAAGGTTTGAATGATCTAAGTCATGTCCTGCATTCAATTCGAGGGATAATTCGCGTGCCAGCTCTGCGGCTTTTAGATAGGGGGCAATTGCTTTTTCTTTTTCACCGAATTGATACAGGCGCGCATAATTTTCTGTATACAATTCTATACGATCAGCGCCTGCAGTTTTAGCCGCTCGAATCATTTCATCAATCGGGTCTACAAATAAACTGACCCGAATACCCGCCTTTTTAAAAACCGGAATAATCTCTTTTAAATAGGCCTGATGTGTAATGGTATCCCATCCGTGATCACTGGTTAATTGTCCCACTGCATCTGGCACCAATGTAACCTGCGTGGGTTTGGTTTCCAGTGCTAGGTCTACAAATTTTTGTTCCCGGCAATTTCCTTCGATATTGAATTCAGTTGTGATCAGTTTTTTTATGGTACGTACATCACTATAGCGGATATGTCTTTCGTCGGGTCGAGGGTGCACCGTTACGCCATCTGCGCCAAATGTCTGCACAGCACGGGTAATCACTTCGAGGTCTGGATTGTTTCCTCCTCTTGCATTGCGAAGGGTCGCAAACTTATTTATATTGACAGATAGTTTTGTCACTGGTGCAAAGATAGAGCCCTACAATTCTTTCCAGGTATGGTCTGCTAATAACTGTACGGTGGCAATAAACTTTTTAAAGGGACCTGTTCCTCCCCATTCTTTGGGAGAAACTAATGAAACCATATAGCTATCATCGTTTTTCTCATACAGATAATAAACCTGACCGATATTGGGTTTGAAGCTAAGTTTTGCTTCATATATTTTATAAGACAGTTCTTTTCTCTTTTGTATTTCTTGCGCTTGTAAGGCTAACAGCTCAATTTGTTGTCTGATCTGGTCCAACTGCATGTTGGTTTGCTCTTCCATAGCCGTTAGGGCCTTGTGTTTGATTAGTCCTTCTTCATTAGGCTTGATCACCGCACCTGAAACTGATGCCGAATAGGGTAACACACTAAGTTGTTTATGATAGTAGTCCACATTAGTATAGGGCTGACCACTCTCCAAGACACCTTGCTGTGTTACACGCAAATACCCATTGGGCATGATCTCATGAATCACATGTAAGATAGGCTGCCCGCTTTTGTAAAAATGGATTTCAAAGGTGATGCTGTCTGCGATGGCGGCTTGCACTTTATCGGCCCACGAAGTTTCGGGATAAGGATGTAAATCGCCGTCGGCTAGCATGGTATAATTAGCCGCAAAAGCCTGGTTTTCCAGACTAACCCAATTATGATAAATATGCAATTCTTTTTTCCCTTCTGTGGCTTCTATCTTATAAATGCCACTTTTGGGTCTTCCTCCCTTTTCGTAGGACCCCTTTTCGGGAAAAAGCTGCCAGGAAGCAAGGAAATTGTAAGCCTGTACCATTTGTGTTATTACAAAAATAGGGTCGAAAAGTTGGCCATCTTATCTTTATCGTCCAATCTTTCTATGAAAACCTTTAGCGGACAGTTTTATCCCACCTATTTTGCATTTCCTCGGGAAGCCACCCTTCTATTATCAGATCAGTTATTAAGCATAGGCTATCATGACGAAGCAGGCAATCCCGTTCGATTAGTCTGGAAGCCCAGCGAAGTACAGGGCGACTTTTTAATGGGGGAACAATGCAGCCGGTTTATTCATTTTTCTTCTCAAGCTGAATTCAGAGTAAAAAATCAGGAAGCTATTGACTATTGGGAAGAAATTAAAAAAGAGCATGCATTGCCTTGGCACCGTAAAAAACGAACGGGTAATTTTAGAAGGACCGTTGGGCTATTACTTGCATTGTTGTTTGCAGGTTCTTTACTCTATTTTTTAATGGTACCATGGTTGGCTGAGCAAATGGCCAAGGTCGTATCAATAAAAACGGAGCGTCAGCTGGGCGATGGCGTATTTGAGGCTATGCAGTCTACACAGCAAGAAGACACCGCTGCAACGCGAACGGTGAATGAATTTTTTTCTGTCCTTCAAGTTGAAACAGATTATTCGATTCGGATCACCGTGGTAAAAGACGATCAGGTAAATGCCTTTGCATTACCCGGCGGCCGCATTGTAGTGAACACGGGTATTTTGGAAAGTATGGAGAGTTACCCAGAACTTGCCGCCCTATTGAGTCATGAGTATTCTCACGTTGAAAAAAGACACGCAACCCGATCTATGTTCCGTTCTATGGGTTCTGAGCTATTTGTGAGTTTGTTATTTGGAAAAAGTAGTGCCTTGGCCTCATTATTGGTTGGTCAGGTCAATCAATTGCGAACGCTTAGCTACTCCCGATCCTTGGAAAAAGAAGCTGATTTAGAGGGCTTGCGTCTCTTGGCAGCCCGTAACATTGACCCTGCAGGCTTTGAACAGTTATTTAGACATTTAAAGGAAGCCGCCCCTTCTACGGAGATCCCGGAAATGATCAGTAGCCATCCGGATACAGATAATCGAATGATTTACATCAGGGAGGCTGCTAAAGGACAAGTAGTGAAGGAAAATTTTCAGCTTCAACGTATTTTTGAAAAAATTAAATAATCAGAATCTATGATTTTAACAACAACTGCTTCCATTGAAGGAAGACCTGTGCAGGATTACCTTGGCGTTATCAACGCACAAAGCATTATTGGGGCCAATATGTTTAAAGATATTTTTGCTGGCTTACGCGATTTAATTGGTGGTCGTAGTAAAACCTACGAGCGCGTCATTGAAGAAGCAAAAGAAGATGCGATGCGTGAACTCACTCAAAAAGCGCAAGCAATGGGCGCTAACGCAGTGGTGGGCATCGACCTTGACTTTGAAACAGTAGGCGCAAGTGGTAGCATGCTAATGGTTATTGCCACTGGTACAGCGGTGCGAATCTAAATGTTACTGGTGAAAAGGCTATTGACATATTTAACAGCATTTGTTGTCCTGTTTGGATTTGGCATCTATTTCGGATTTGCGCAGGATTGTAAAGTATTGCGCGAAGAAGATCTCTATACCCGACAAGTGCGGTTGAGCTCTGGTTTTTTTGAATTGACGGGTGCTTCCGTTACTGTGGATGCTGATAAAAAAGAGATCGATCTGCTTTTTTCTTTCAAGACCAATCGGTGTTTTGATGATGGTTGTACGGCTACCGTCTATTTTGCAGGAACCAAATCAAAATTATTGCTTCGTAATGCGGGTACAATGAATTGCGAAGGGCTTTTTCATTTTATATTTCGCAATGGGACTACAGTGAATTACCAGCTTAAAAAGATGGCAACAACACCCGTTAGTCAACTGGTTTTTACAGACAGAGACCAAAAACTAATTTCTGTGATTTTGGATGAATCGCAGCAGCGTTCTTTTATGAAAGCGCTCCAATGTGTGACAGATGAAGCTGTGAAACTCTTACAATAAAAAAAACCGCTCCAAGCAGCGGTTTTTTATTTGACTTGTTTCTTTATTAATAACGGTAATGCTCCGGTTTGAAAGGTCCGGTCTTGCTAATGCCTAGGTATTCGGCCTGCGGAGTAGTCAATTCGTCTAGCACAACTCCAATTTTAGCTAGGTGTAAGCGAGCTACTTTCTCGTCTAAGTGTTTGGGTAATACATACACTTTATTCTCATAATTTTTGTGGTTGCTCCACAATTCAATTTGAGCGAGTGTCTGGTTAGTGAATGAATTACTCATTACAAAAGAAGGGTGTCCGGTTGCACAACCAAGGTTTACTAATCGACCTTCAGCCAAAATGATGATATCTTTTCCGTCTACATTATAGATGTCAACCTGTGGTTTGATAGTATCTTTTGTGTCACCATAGTTGGTGTTCAACCAGGCAATGTCAATTTCAATATCAAAGTGCCCGATGTTACAAACAATGACTTTATCTTTCATCCGCTTGAAGTGCTCACCGGTAATTAGGTCGCGGCACCCGGATGCGGTAACTACGATATCTGCTTCACCTACAGCATCAATCATTTTCTTTACTTCAAAACCATCCATGGCAGCCTGAAGGGCACAGATGGGATCAATTTCAGTTACAATCACACGGCAACCTGCGCCAGCTAAAGAAGCAGCAGAACCTTTTCCAACGTCTCCATATCCACCTACTACAGCAACTTTACCAGCCAGCATCACATCGGTTGCACGACGAATCGCATCCACTAGTGATTCTTTACAGCCGTATTTATTATCAAACTTTGACTTAGTTACTGAGTCATTTACATTGATTGCAGGCATGGGTAATGTTCCGTTTGCCACGCGCTCATATAAACGATGTACACCTGTTGTAGTTTCTTCAGAAATTCCTTTTACATGCTGAACCAATTCTGGGAATTTATCCAAAACCATGTTAGTTAGATCTCCGCCGTCGTCCAATATCATATTCAATGGACGCTCTTTTCCACCAAAGAAAAGTGTTTGCTCAATACACCAATCAGCTTCTTCAATGGTTTGTCCTTTCCAGGCAAATACACCGATTCCGGCGGCAGCAATAGCAGCAGCGGCATGATCTTGGGTAGAGAAAATATTACAAGAGCTCCATTTTACTTCTGCACCTAAGGCAACTAATGTTTCAATGAGTACAGCCGTTTGAATGGTCATGTGCAAACAACCTGCTACACGTGCGCCCTTTAGTGGTTTACTTGGTCCATACTCAGAACGGATTGCCATTAGACCAGGCATTTCTGCTTCGGCTAATCTGATTTCTTTACGGCCCCATTCTGCTAATGAGATATCTGCAACTTTATAGGGTAAACTAAAATCAATTGATTTGGTCAGTGTAGACATGGTTTTGGTTTTTTGAATGGCGCAAAGCTACATTATTATTCAATAAACACCTTATTATGTAAGGTCTATTTGCATGATATAATCATTCATGAAAAACCCATTCCCGATATCAAAATCTGCTATTTCGCGTTTATAGAAACCAAGTTTTTCGTAAAAGGTCACGGCATTATTGTTTCGATTGACTTGTAATTCAAGGTGCTGTATCCCAATTACTTTGATTTTATCAAGAATGTGTTGGATCATGATTCGACCACCTCCTTTGCCTTGTTGAGAAGGTAACACATATAGTTTGTGCAACTTGCAATGAGTAGGGGTTATCACTTGAAAAGAAGCAAATCCTATGGGCAAGTTGTCGTTATAAAGTAAAATGAAGTGTGTCCCTTCGTCCATTTGTTGTTGAAGGGATAAAGGGCTATACATGCGGGCTAGCATGTATTCAATCTGTTCTTTACTGATGATAGAAGCATAGGTTTGGGGCCACACTTCAAAACAAAGTGAACGTATTAACTCAATATCATCTGTGGAAGCAGCGCGAATGGAATAGTTGTTCCTGTTCATTCTTTCTTTTTCAGAATCCGATTAATCAGTCCTTTTTTCTTTTCTTTAGCCTCCGCAGGGTTATTAATAGGCTTTGGTGTGTCTTGTTCTTTTTTAGGAACAGTATCTTTTTTGGTAGTAGAATTTAATTTGTTTTCCTCCTCACGAACAGGCTTTGACTCTGGTCCAATATATTCTGTGGCTTCTATTTTATAATCATCCGCTGTTCCTGCGCCAAGATCCTGGCCCTCTGTACCCGGAGTCATCTCGAGATTGTTCAGAAGAATGTCTGCACTATTGATACTATTGCTCATCTCCGCTGGAACAATAAACCGAGCGTCTCTTTCTAATCCGGTTTTTGAATCTGAGAGAGCCTTTCCTAAAAAGTATTCGCAAATGGGACGGGCCATGCGGGATGCTTCGCCCTCATTTCGTATGAACTGGTCATCAAAACCTACCCAAGATCCTACTAAAACTTGTGGGGTATACCCTAAAAACCAGGCATCCGCATTTTCATTTGTGGTACCCGTTTTGCCTCCCATTTCAGCAGCACCTACGCGTGTGCGCATGCCCGCAGCAGTACCCACATCAACAGCGCCTTGCATCATACGCGCCATGATAAAGGCAGTGGCTTCGCTTATTACTTCTTTTCTGTTTGCGCTAAAGTCAAATCGCTTGATTACATTTCCATTTCTATCCTCAATACGACTAATTGCAAATGGTTTTGTAGAAAAGCCTCTTCCTGCGAAAATGGTATAGGCCCACATCATCTCAAAGAGAGAAAGATCACAAGATCCAAGCGCTACAGAAGGGTAGGGACCTATGGGGGTAGGGATATTTAGTCTCCCCATAAATTCTGAAAACTGGCGAGGGCCAACTTGTTTCATCACATAGGCGGTTGCGCAGTTTTTTGAAAACGCTAATGCAGCTGCCATAGAACCTGGACCCCCTTTGCACTCTTTACTGGCAGGTACCCAACCGTTTCCTTCAAAATATTGGGCTTCATTGGGTAGTTGCGTTTCCGGGGTGAATCCTCTTTCTTCAACAGCCTGTGTGTACAATAGAGGTTTAATCGTAGAACCAACCTGTCTTTTGGTTCTGATATTTACGTGATCGTATTTGAATGTTTTAAAATTAATTCCGCCCACCCATGCTCTGATTTCACCCGTAACAGGATCCATTGCCATAAATGAAGCTTGCTCCATTTGTCGGTGATACTTAATGGAATCAAGAGGCGTCATTACCGTATCAATCTCACGCTTTGCATTCCAGCCAAATACTTTCATATTGACAGGCTCTGTAAAGCTGGCTCTTATTTCTTTTTCACTCCATCCATCTTCTTCCAAATTGCGCCAGCGATCAGACTCCTTCATAGCTCTTTCCACAATTGACTCCTTGCCTTGCCATATTTTTCCATTCTTTATGGAGTTTCTGTTATTGACATTTTTTTGAAGTTGAGACATATGCTGTGCCAATGCTTCTTCTGCATATTGCTGCATTTGCACATTGATAGTGGTATAAATCTTTAACCCGTCGTTATAGATACTGTAAGGATCACCCTCTGGGTTTGTCATGCCCTTCAAGGCTTCTTTGATTTCCTCTTTTAAGATTTCGCGGAAGTAGGGAGCGTAACCCGTATTTTCATCCATCTTTTTATAATTAAGTTGGATGGGTGTTGCTTTTAATTGAGCGGCTTGCTCTGCGGTGATCTTATTATTTACCTCCATTTGTCCGATCACCACATTTCTTCTATCTAACGCAGCTTTTGGATTTCGAACTGGGTTATAAATGCTATTTCCTTTTAACATACCAATTAGCAGGGCCGCTTCTTCGATATTCAAACGATCAGGTTCTTTTTGGAAAAAAGTACGGCTTGCATTACGAATACCATAAATGTTATTTCCAAAAGGAACTGCATTGAGATATAAAGTGATTATTTCTTCTTTGGTAAAATTCTTTTCCAGCTTAACAGCGATAATCCATTCTTTTAATTTCTCAATTACACGCCATGCTTTGTTGCGGCTTCCCTGTGCTAGCAAAGCCTTTGCCAATTGTTGAGTAATCGTGCTTCCTCCTCCTTCTGAGCCCAATGTGACTAGTGCGCGCAGGGTAGATTTGAAATCAATTCCACTATGATTATAGAAGCGTTCATCTTCTGTGGCTACCAACGCATCAATAGCGTGACTAGAAAGGTCTCGGTATTTAACATTGCTTCGATTGCCTCGTTCTGTGTAATATTTACCCATCAGGGTTCCATCCAGTGCATAAACTTCGGAGGCTTGTAAAATAGAAGGATTCTGTAATTCATAGAGAGAAGGCATTTTGCCAAACAAACCTAAATTGGCAAGCAAGAGTAGAATTAGAAAGGAGAGGAGTCCCCAGCCAAAAAACTTCCAAAAGGCGCGTACCGATGGTTTCATAGTGCTAAGTTAGGGTCTCTTCGTGTTAATGAAACTACGGTAGACTCCCAACTCTTTTCGGTCTTTAAGAATAGTAAGATTTTCAGTGGATGCGGGTAGCCATTCGTATTTACCGGGGCTCATCCAGGGTACAAGTTCAGTGGAAGTTTTTGACTTTACGCGTTCTATATAGGCCATGGATTCTCTGAAATTTCCAAAGGGTCCAATAGTGATTAGTCTGTAGCGGGAGTCTAAATTGACAAGTTGTGTAGTAAATGATCTATTAAAAAAAGTTTCTCGGTTATATCGTTCAATCGCACGCATAGCTTCTGCTGCTAATACAGGTTCGGTGTTCTCCATAGCAAAAATGGTCCAGTGTTGATTTTCTTCTAGGTGTTTATAAGGACTGCTGGATTGTGTGGAGTCTGGTTTTACCTCAGCGTTTGCAGATAGAGTAGTGGGGGGCGCTTTGGCTGTCATTGAGGTTGGCGCAGTAGGTATCGTATCTTTTTGCTCTAGTTGTTTTCTTTTTGCAATTGCTTCCAATAAAAAGGCAGCTCTTTCAAAAAGGGGAGAGTCGGAGAATCTAATTTGCAACTCGCGTAACAAACGAATGGCAGTGCTATCATTTCTATTTTGAACGTGATAAGCTGCTTCTATGAATAGGAGTTGTGGCGTCCAAAGACTATCTCCAAATAGTTTATCTGCTTCTTTTTTAAGCGTGAAGGCTTTTTGATATTCTCCTGCAACAAAGCTGCTATAAATAACAGTGTAGATACTATCACCAACTGGATTATATTTTTTGAGATCTTTTAGGCTTGTGCTTGTTAATAGTTTTGTGTACGGGCTATTGGGAAATTCTTCTTGTAATTTTTTTATTGCTCTTTTTTCTTCCAATTGGTTATTGGTTTTTACAGCACATCCGTATAAGTAGAATAGTGCTTCGTCTGTCTTTTCAAATTGTGGATAGTTGTCCAGTAATCTTTTTAAAAGAGTTGTGCCGGAAGGGCAGTCTTCAATTTCCTGTATCAAAATTTTACCGGTTTCTAACAGGGCATTTGCCAATGAGTCGGCAGCGATTTTTTTCTTTTCTTCAGTCAGTGGAATTCCCATGTATAGCACATCAAAGTCAACTCCTAAACTTGATTGGTCTATTTTACCACTGGCAGAATCCCTTGTGCCCATTTGAAGATTGGCAAGGTTAGATTGAATGCTAGCAGAACGTCGCCAGTTATCCACGTTTGGTCGATTTCCCCAGCGTGCAACAAATGATGCTTGCCCACGTGTTCTGCTCGAAGCATTATAAAAGTACCATTCCCCTTTTTCGCTTTCATTCCCAAAAAGTGAATTGACAACCGGTGAGGGACTTGTCTTGACTACCGCTGAGAGTTGCGGGTCGTCTTGAAGACCTGCTTGCTTGCGGAGTTGTTTAACGAGTTTGCGTACAAATTCTTTTCTTTCCTCTTCTGGTAAACTTGCAATACGCAGTAAGCTATCCTGTCTGTAAATTACACTCATTGGGGTGACCAATTTTTTGAGTGCATCTTTTCTGGACGCAATGGTAGCTGGATCCAAGGAAAGACTATCTGTCGATTTTAAGCTGTCATAGTATTGATGCGCTAGTGCGTAAGCGCCCATCGAATAAGAAAGTTCTGCAAGTTGCAAAAATGCTTTATTGCGTTGCAAAGGGCTGTTAGTTATTCCCGTGGTGCTTGCCAGCAAAGACTTCGCTGCCCGTTCTTTATTGCCAATAGCCAAGTCCATTTGAGCAGCAGCATATAATATGATATCTCGATAAGCGGAATATTTTTCTTTATCTGCCATGCTCAGTAGGTTGGCAATATTTGTCTGGCTATTTTCTCCGGTTGAACTTCTATCTACTCGAATTGCTGCAATACGCGATTGAATCTCTAAAATCAGATCTGTAGAATGAGGAATCGCTTTTGTATAGTACAACTTGGCAGCTCCATAATTTCCTGCAAGCTCATACAATTGTCCAGTTAAATACTCCAGTCTAGCTTTTTCATTGTTGTTAGGAATACTTGTGAGCATTTTTGCCAGGTAAAATGCAGCACTATCCCATTTTTGTTGTTTGTAAAAAGATAGCGCCACCACTTCGTGTAAATCGGAGCGGAGACGTGCTGGAAAAGTCGCATCCATTCGTAATGCTTGTAGCAAACCAGCTGCCTGCGCAAACTGGTCTTGTGCCAGATAATTTCTGATTTCCCAGACCAGCGCATCATTTCGTTTAACAGGATCACCAGCTAAAACTCCCTTTTTCTCTGCGGTAGCGATACTAGTCGCCTTATTTCCATCTCTTGCGCTCCCAATTGATTTAAAGTATCCATCTTTTTCACGAGGCGCATAGTAGTAGTTGATGAATTGAAATAACAGGTGTGCTGAATCAAATTTTTCTTGCAAATGATAGGCGATACCCCATAACAGGTATAGGTCATCGGTCCAGTCATTGCGAAGGTCGTGTAGGGCAATGCCTGAAGATGCTTTTTGAATAACACTGTCTAGCTCTAATGAGTCTTTCCGTATAACGGATAAACTATAATTGTAAAAGGGTAGAAGCGTAGCATAATCATCTCGATGGGCCCCTTTCGCTTTTTGCAACACGTCATTTAGTTTCCGGGTTGCGTTATAGGTATAATTGAAATGAGTAACCGTATTTTGTACAACCTTTCCAGGTAATCTTAGTTTTCCCTCTTTGGTTTTTTCTGAGCGTAATATCCTGTCCTCGTATTCTTCCGGCTTGGGTAAATCGATCTTAAATCCCATTTGGGCGCTGGCGGGGCCTTTTATAAAAAGGGCTAGTACAATCAAACTCCTTAAAAGGGGCACAAAAACCGTTCGCATAGGGACGCAATCTAATTTCTTAATAACTGATTTTCAAATTAAATAGTGTATCAAACCTTAATTTTTTGTGAGTATTTTCGATGGGAATCAATGCTTTTGGGGCAGTGGTCTCCTTACCTTTATCCAATCCAAGTAAAAAAATGGCAAAACTGGAGCTACCTTCTGCATTAAAGCGTCTTCGCAACCGGTATCGGTTGGTGATTATGAATGACGACACCTACGAAGAAGTGGTTACATTTCGGCTCTCACGTTTAAGCGTTTACACCGTTTTCAGTATGATTTTTGTGGTATTGGTAGGGCTGACAACTGCTTTAATTATTTTTACTCCCTTGAAATATTATATTCCGGGGGCAGGCTCCGATTATGCTTCAGTGATGGCCTTAAAAAGATTGCAATACAGAGTTGATTCAGTAGCTCGTGAAGATGCGCTGAAAAATCAGTATATTATGGGCCTTAAAAAAACACTCTCTGGCGACAACAATGTGGTGCTAGATACCATCCCCATTGAAACGCCTACAACTGTAGTAACAAGTGACTGAACTCAACTTAATTCTATGTTTACAACTAAATCCAAACCTGACATGCAAACTAACTATCCACAATCCGGTAATGGCGCTACATTGATCAGTGCCGGAACTTCACTCAAAGGTGATATCAGCAGCAATGGAGATCTGCGAATTGATGGAACTGTTTTGGGGAATGTAAAAACTTCTGCAAAAATTATTATTGGGAGCACGGGTGTAGTAGAGGGCGATATAGCCGGGAATCAAGCGGATGTGACAGGAAAAGTAAATGGAAATATCCGTGCTACCGAATTATTGCAACTACGTGGTGAATGTGTTGTTTCTGGTAATATCTACGCTGGTAAATTGCAGGTTGAACCTTCTGCTACATTCAATGGTCAATGTCACATGGGTGCGAATGTGGTAGAGATGAATAAAGATGAGCAACAACCACAAGCCCTCGTCCGCTGATTCTAAAAAAGAATGGATGCGATATGCTGGCCTGGCCTCTCAGTTGCTGGTCTATCTTTCTGTATCTGTTTTTGGAGGTATTAAATTGGACCGATGGATGGGAGTGTTTCCATTGCTAACCATCTTGTTTCCTATCCTTGTATTAGGAGCGTTGTTTTATAAACTCTTTAAAGAAACGGGTTCGTCAAAATAGGTGGTATGATCAAAAAAAACGGCTCTACCTTTATTTTTATCCTCCTTTACTTAATTATCTGGGCATCTTTAAAAGCAGCCAAACCATGGTTAGTGGCTCATCAGGTGGATATCTCTATTGCAGTGGGTGCACATGGTTTAATCTGGGCTCTCACCGTCATTTCTTATAGAATCACGCAAAAGAGTTTTGAAAATCCAAATCCACAAGTCTCAATCCGAGCAATCATGGGGGGATTTATGATCAAGTTTTTAGTGATTGCCCTAGCGGCTTTTATTTATATTTTTCTCCAACGAAAATTGGTTAATCTGCCTGCCTTGTATTTGGCTGCTCTGTTTTATATATTGTACACAACTATCGAAGTGCGGTTGTTATTAAAGCAACTTAAAAACAGGTCTGATGCCGAAAAAAGAAGTACCCCTTGATTTTTTGACCAATTTTCTTCCGCCAGGAACGCACGAACTGGTTCATTCATTATTACTAAGCTATCAGGTTCACTTAACGATCACAAGAGAACGAAAAACGCTTTTAGGCGACTATAAACACCGTATAGGTCAGCCTCATCAAATAAGTGTGAATGGCAATTTAAATCCGTATGCTTTTTTGCTGACGCTGCTTCATGAATTAGCACACCTTGTTACTTTTGAAAAGTATGGTCATCGCGTGCAGGCTCATGGCAAAGAATGGAAAATTGTATATGGGCAATTGTTGCAGTCCTTTTTGCAAAAGGAATTAGTGCCTGCTGATCTTCGAGCTGAAATAGAGCAAATGCAACATAATCCAGCTGCTACTAGTTGTGCTGAGGATGGATTATTGCGTGTGCTTAGGCGTTATGATGATCCAGCTAAAAGAACATGTTTTGTAGAAGAAGTGCCCGCTGGCTATTGCTTCAAAATAAAAGATGGACGCATATTCAAACGCGATTCATTGCTACGCAAACGTTACAAGTGTAAAGAAGTATCCACAGGTAGTTTTTTCCTTTTTTCACCCGTGCATGAAGTTGAATTAGTTGCGGTATCAGACCTTTCTTAAGCCACTGCTTTTTTTACCAGTTCGGCAGCCTCGCTCAGAAGAATAGCTGACTGCACTTTGAGTCCGCTCTCGTCAATCAATTTTTTCGCTTCCACTGCATTGGTCCCTTGTAAACGGACAATGATGGGGATATTGATGTTGCCTAAATTTTTGTACGCGTCAATGACCCCTTGTGCAACTCGGTCGCAACGAACAATTCCGCCAAAAATATTGATGAGGATTGCTTTTACCGCTGGGTCTTTTAAAATGATTTTAAAGCCCGCTTCCACTGTTTGTGCATTGGCAGTACCACCCACGTCTAGGAAGTTTGCAGGTTCGCCCCCACTTAATTTAATCATATCCATGGTGGCCATGGCCAGTCCTGCACCGTTAACCATACATCCTACGTTACCGTCCAGCTTTACAAAATTCAAGTTGTATTGTCCTGCTTCTACTTCTGTAGGGTCTTCCTCAGTTACATCGCGCAGTGCAGCAAGATCAGGATGGCGCATCAATGCATTGTCATCCAAATTCATTTTGCAATCAACTGCAACGATCTTGTCGTCGGCCGCTTTAAAAAGAGGATTGATTTCAAGCATTGAACAATCTAGTCCTACGTACGCATTATATAGATTGGTAACGAATTTTACACAGTTTTTAAAAGCATCCCCGCTTAGCCCTAAGTTGAAAGCAATTTTTCTTGCCTGGAATCCTTGTAGTCCACCAGAAGGGTGTACCCACTCTTTAAAGATTTTATCAGGGGTGTTATGTGCTACTTCCTCGATATTCATCCCACCCTCGGTGCTATACATGATTACATTCTGTCCATTAGAACGATCTAGTAGAATGGACAAGTAAAACTCTTTCCGGTCAGTGGGACCATCGTAATAAATATCCTGCGCCACTAATACTTTGTTTACTACTTTACCTGCTGCGCCCGTTTGTAAGGTAACTAGAGTGCCTCCTAAAATTTTTTGTGCAAAGTCTGCGATTTCCTCTTGACTTTTTCCAACTTTCACCCCATTGATGCCCGTTTCTTTAATCGTTCCTTTTCCGCGACCACCGGCATGAATTTGAGCTTTTACAACTGCAAATTTGCTTCCAAACTTTGATTGTATGTTACGGTAAGCTTCTTCCGCTTCTTGCACAGAGGCACAAGCGATACCTTCCTGGACAGGAACATTATATTTTTTTAGCAGTTCTTTCGCCTGGTATTCATGCAGGTTCATAGGTGAAAAATTTCCGCGAAGATAGGGCAAAATACAAGTGGTGCGGAGCTGCATTTTAACGGTTGCTTTGAAAACTTGCAGTTATTTTTGTATCCACCTTGACTGCAATCCGCATCCATATCATCTCGTTACTGGTTTTTACATTAATGGCTCAGACAAAGGCCCAGGAACTTCCTGTTATTCGTAATCAGGGGGGCAGAACGCGATCGTTAGACCAGTTAGGCCAAATGGGAATGGGGAACATGGGTGGGGGGGTGATGCGTGGAATGAATTCAGGGGCTACAACAAAAGATAGTTTGAAGCGGAGGGATAAAATGGAAGATTCAATAACGATATCTTTTCGATACCTCAACCAACCAGTTTCATTTTTATTGGACTCCACAGTGTCCGATTTCACAAAACGGTTTCCGCTTAAGTCAACTTCACTCAATTTAGGTAATTTGGGAGGGGCAACTCGATCACTGCTTTTTACTCCTGCGATGTTACCTGGTTTTGATGCAGGCTTCCATGCTTACGACAGTTATAAATGGAATATTGACGAGGTCCCCTTTTTTCAAACAACCCGACCCTACACTGAGCTTCAATACTCGTTGGGATCAAGAGTAGAGCAAATTATCGGATTGCAGCATACGCAAAACATCAATCCACGATGGAATTTTTTCTTTCATTACCGCATGATCAATTCTCCGGGGATATTTCAACACCAGCGCAGTAATCACAATAATTTTTCATTCACTTCTCGGTATCAATCCAAGAACCTACGGTACCACAGTTGGTTTATCTCCCTTTCAAATAAATTACAATCCGAAGAAAATGGTGGTATAATCGATACCACTCAACTATTAGACGATCCTATTTTCCAAGACCGGTTTAATATTCCGGTGTATTTGGGCGGCGCTGATAACTTTAGCTCAAATTTTTTCAGCACTAAAATCAAAACAGGTACACAAATTCGGCATTCTGTTTTTTTATGGCGTAATCAATATGACTTGGGACGAAAAGATTCCCTAGTGACGGATTCTACCATGATTCCCCTTTTCTTTCCACGGGTTCGGTTAGAACATCAGTTACGATTTGATAAGGAGCAGTACGCTTTTATTGATAAAATTCCAAGTATCGACTATTATAAAACTATGTATGACCGCGTTATCGGTGGGAGAGATACAATTGACTTAAGAGACAAGTGGCATCGGTTTACCAATGAGTTTTCCGTTTATCAATTTCCGGATGCAAAAAATCTAAAGCAGTATATTAAAGCGGGAGTAGCACTGGAGATTATAAATGGTAATACTACTACCGAGTCTCGTTCCTTTTTTAATTCCAGGGGGCAGTTTGTATACCGCAATATCACCAAGAATAAAAAATGGGATCTTTCACTAGATGGAATATTATATGTAGCTGGATTTAATGCTGGGGATTATTTGGCCTCTGCTCGATTACAGCGGTTATTTGGGAAAAAGAATAATAGCATTACCCTCAGTGGAAGTAATGTAAACAGAACGCCATCTTTCGTTTTTGATTCAAGAAGTAGTTTTTATTTGAGTTCAAGAAGTCTTGACTTGAAAAAAGAGAATAATACTTCTTTGAGTGCTACTCTGGATTTGCCCACATGGGGTGCAACGTTGACAGGATCTTATTATTTACTTACTAATTACACCTATCTCACAAATTTCTATGAGCCACAGCAGGAAAGTGCATTGTTTTCAATGCTCCAATTAGCTGCATTAAAGACTTTTTCTCTCGGAAAAAAATGGAAGTGGCATGCGGAGTTCTATTGGCAGCAACGCATTGGTGCTGCTCAAGTAAATGCCATTCCGTTTTATCTACGAAACCGAATAGCTTATGAAGGCAATCTGGGGTTTAAAAATTTGAATCTCGCTACGGGAGTAGAAATTCGATATCGACCACCCTACAAAGCAGACCATTATTCCCCATTATTGGGGCAGTTCTTTTTTCAGGATAGTGTGACCATCAAAAATCCACTTCCGGATATTTCTTTTTACGCTAATTTTCGCATTCGCCCCTTTACGGCTTTTGTTCGCTTTGACAACCTAAATACTGCCCGAAATTTAGATGGATTTGGGTTTACCAGAAACAATTTGGTGGCTCCGGGTTATGCCCTAAATGGTCTCCACCTGCGCATTGGCATTTTTTGGCGATTTGTTAACTAATGGAGGCTTTCTTTGCTATAATTTTACACCCGATGAAAAAACTAGTTTTTACTCTAGTGGCCCTTGTCTATTTTTTTGCTTTCACCGGATGGCAAATTAATATTCATTATTGTATGGGCCGGGTAGACAGTGTTTCACTTATCACTTCCCATAAAGACAGTTGCGATACCTGTGGCATGGCAAGAACGGAAAGTGAGGGTTGCTGTCATGATGAAAATCAGTTTGTACGTTTAGCGCAAGATCAAAAGTTACCCGTTTCGTTCCAGTATCAGCTGATTGCTCCAGTTTCACAGCTTGCGGCTATAATTTCTCCAACGATTGTATATCCAGTTTTATCAAGAAACTCTTCTGCAACATGGGCAGGAATGGATCCTCCTGTTGCAAAAACTCCACTATTTATTCTTAATCGGGTTTTTAGAATTTAGCTTTTATAATTTTCTCATTGTATAACCGTTACGACGGTTTATTTCTACTATTTTTCATTTATTAAACTCATAAATCATGAAGACGATTAAATTTTTAATGGCCACAGGCTTGTTTCTTCTGTCTATTAATTTAGTAAGCGCACAATCAGTTATAGAGGTATTTGCAGTTTCTGGTAATTGCGGTATGTGTAAAAGCAGAATTGAAGCTGCTGCAAAAGAGGCTGGCGCTGTGGCTGCCACTTGGGACACAGATTCGAAAAAGTTAAAAGTTAGTTTTGATGCAAATGTCACTTCAATTTCTAAGATTCAGGAAAAGGTAGCAGGAGTTGGGCATGACAATGCAGGATTTAAGGCTTCCGATGAGGTGTATAATAAGTTACATGGCTGTTGCAAATATGACCGTACTGCTGCTGAGCAAGCGATCGCTGAATCTTGTTGCAAGGATGGTAAATGCAAGGATGGCTCTTGTAAAAACACTAATAAGGACTGTTGCCAAGATGGTTCTTGTGATAAGAAAGGAAAAAAGGGAAAGAGCTGCTGCGACAATTGTAAAAAGTCTTAAGTTGTATGCGTAATAAATCTTTACTGCTGTTGCTTCTCCTAGTGGGGGGGCAACAGTTTTCCTTTGCTCAATTTCAGTCAGCTCGTTTACAAGCTATTGGCTTGACCTGTGCTTTATGTAGCAAGGCGATTCATGAATCTTTGCAAAAATTGCCATTTGTTTCTAAAGTAGAGGCTGATATTCAGTCATCGGCTTTTTCAGTACAATTCAGAAATGGAGAAACCCAAAACCCCGATGTATTAAAAGCAGCTGTTGAAGAAGCTGGTTTTTTTATTGGCGAATTATTGTTAGAGGGGCAATGGGGTGAAAATATACCTACCTCTTCCGTGCCATTTAAATGGGGGGGGAATTGGTACTATTTTTTGTCACCTAAAGCGGTAAAGGACAAGTCAACTTTTACGTTATCTGTAATTGACAAAGGGTTTGTGACAGATAAAGCGTACAAGAAGTATTTATCTCAGTATTCTAAAACTTCACTTTCAACGGGTACTTTTAGTGAAGATTCGTTGAATCTGGACAAAAAGCAACGCTTGTTTCATGTACTAACTATAAAATAATTTTATGCGTCTTCATTTAGTTTTAGTACTGCTTATTCAGTTTAGTGTTAGAGCCCAACCACATTTGCAAATTCCTGCAAGTGATTTTAGATTACCCACCCCAGCAGGAGATAGTGTTTCACTCTCCTCCTTTCGAGGTAAAGTTGTATTGCTAGACTTTTGGGCCTCTTGGTGTGCGCCCTGTAGAGTGGCCAATAAAAGTCTGGTAAAAATGTATCCTCGATTAAAAGAAAAAGGCGTTGTAGTTATTAGCATTTCGCTAGATGAAAATAGAAAGTCATGGGTAGAAGCTGTAAAAAAAGATCGGTTGGGATGGCTACAAGTAAGAGAAGTTCGAGGGTGGTATTCTTCGGTAACAACCGATTGGGCAGTTAACAAAATCCCATCAACATTTTTGGTTGATCAGGAAGGGAATATAGTGGGAAGAGATTTAGTGGAAGCAGATCTTGATAAGTTAATTAATCAATTGATTCAGTAAATGCGTCGTTATTGGCTGCTAAGTGTAGGGGCTACCTTTTTAGGGGCACTTAAAAAAAGTAATCAGTTTTTCAGCATCTTAAATCGGAATGATAGTCCGATTGCAATATAATTGGTAATCGATTCTCCATTGAGTCCTTTTCCGCCAGATAAATCTATTTTAATATCATCGGTAAAATAATAGGCAATACCTCCGTCTATTCCATGAAGAGGGGTCTGGTTAGGTCTTATGCTACCAAAAATTTCTGCATACGCATACCATCTCTTTCCTATGTTCATACCCGGAGCTAGCGTGTAGATCCATTCCGGCGCACCTCCCTCTCCATTCCATTCGCCCCCTATATTATAACCAATTCCTAGGTTTTTGGTTAGCGTATGTTGCATGGTAAATCTAAAATTGGGGGCCAATTGAGGTGTGCTGAAATTTTTTGTAGATAGTGCCGGAATTCCTGTGTGAAAAATCAATGATGTTTTAGGGATCAATCCGTTCTCTTCACAAATTGCAATTTTACCGCCCAGTTGAATTGGAGAGAGGCCAGTGATAGACTGCATTCCATTGTCAATGGTGCTGGATTCTGCTATCAATCGAAATTCAAAGCCTGTACTAATTCCAATCTTCCAAAGTGCAGTGGGGTGTACCCAGATTCGTTCTGAATTGTATTTTTCATTGTTAAATCCGATCTCGGCCTGTAAATAACCTTTTCGAGTGATTGAAGGCGATTCGGTTTGATCTGGGCGGTCTGTATCCATGCGCCCTGTTTTTTGCGCAATACAATTGGACGAGAAGCCCAGCAGGTGAATGACAATAATCAAGGCTATACGCATCAACAAATTTATATAGTAACTTGTAAAAAATGTTGGTTATGAAAACGGATAGAAGAAAGTTTATCAAAAGCGCGAGCGTATTGGGCCTCGTGGGTGCACTAGCAGATGTAAATGCTCGTGGAATGGCAGCTGGCTTTTCAGGTCAACCTAGCAGCGCCGAGGAGATTTCTTATTTGCAGCAGCCGCTTTCGTATGCTTATACTGCTTTAGAACCTTCAATTGATGCGTTAACAATGGAAATCCATTACACCAAACATGCAGCAGGGTATACTAAAAATCTTTCTGATGCATGTATAGCCGAAAAAGTGAATACAACAGCTCTTTCTCTTACAAGTTTACTGGCGTCTATTTCTTCGTATTCAGTAAAGATGCGCAATAATGCTGGCGGTCATTACAATCATGAATTTTTCTGGAAAAGCTTGCATTCGCCTCACCCTGACAATGCGTCCAAGGGTGAGCTTTCTAGTGCTTTGCAAACTCAGTTTGGAGCAATTGATAATTTTAAAAGTCAGTTTGAAGAAGCTGCGCGAAATAGATTTGGTAGTGGCTGGGCATGGCTTGTAAAAACTTCAGATGGAAAATTAAAAGTTTGTTCTACACCCAATCAAGATAATCCCTTAATGGATATTAGTGAATGTAAAGGAGTTCCATTAATAGGGTTGGATGTATGGGAGCATGCCTATTATTTAAAATACCAAAATCGTCGACCTGATTATATCAAGGCATGGTGGGCCCTTCTTAATTGGGATGTGATTGAGCAGCGATACAAAAAAGCTTAGGCTTTTTCTTCCATATAGCTTTCTACAGGTTCACAGGTGCAGATTAAATTTCTGTCTCCATGCGTATTATTTACTCTTGACACAGAAGGCCAGAATTTATTTGTGGTCACGTAATACAATGGGAATGCTGCTTCCATCCGACTGTATGCATGTGGCCATTCTTCGGCCATGACCGTGAGCTGGGTATGTGGCGCATTTTTAAGCAGATTATTTTTTTTGTCTGCCTTTCCTTCTTCAATAACACGTATTTCATTACGAATGGCAATGAGTGCATCACAAAAGCGATCCAATTCAGCCTTGTCCTCACTCTCTGTTGGTTCGATCATGATGGTACCTGCTACCGGGAAACTCATCGTAGGAGCATGAAACCCGTAATCCATCAATCGTTTTGCAACATCCTCTGCTTCAATCTCGGCTGTTTTTTTAAAGGGTCGCAGGTCAACAATAAACTCATGCGCACACTGACCAGTGTGGTTTGTATAAAGAATATCATAGTGTCCAGAAAGTCTTGCACGCATATAATTGGCATTTAAAATAGCGTACTCGGTTGCAGCTTTGAGTCCGTTTGCGCCTAACATGCGGATGTATGCATACGAAATCAAAAGAATCATAGCAGAACCATAAGGAGCTGCCGAAACAGCATCTTTGGTTCCTTCATTGACGTGTCCGGGCAAATAAGGTTTCAAATGGGCTTTCACACAAATGGGTCCCATGCCAGGGCCGCCGCCGCCATGGGGGATTGCAAATGTTTTATGCAGATTAAGATGGCATACATCTGCTCCAATGAGCCCCGGTGCAGTTAATCCTACCTGTGCATTCATATTGGCGCCATCCATATATACCTGACCGCCATGTTCATGTACAATACCTGTAATTTCTTTAACCGTTTCTTCGTATACACCATATGTACTTGGATAAGTGATCATAATGCCAGCCAATTCATTAGAATGTGCAATGGCTTTTTGTCGCAGATCATCCAGGTCCACGTATCCATTTTCTAATGCCTTTACCACTACAACTTTCATTCCTGCCATCACAGCAGATGCAGGATTTGTACCATGTGCAGAGATGGGGATCAACATTACATCTCTGTGCGGATTGCCCTGCGCTTGGTGGTAAGCTCTAATCGTTAAAAGCCCCGCATACTCACCCTGCGCTCCACTATTGGGTTGCAAACTACAAGCATCAAAGGCAGTTATATCACAGAGGTAATTGCTTAAGTCCTGCATCATTTTGTGATATCCGCCAGCTTGTTGGGCCGGCACATATGGATGGATGCTATTCCATTCAGGCCAGCTGAGGGGCATCATTTCTGATGCTGCATTCAATTTCATGGTGCAGCTACCTAAAGAGATCATGGAGGTGTTCAGCGAAAGATCTTTGTTTTCTAATTGCTTGATGTAACGCATCATCTGACTCTCGCTTCTGCAGGTATTAAATACAGACTGATTGAGAAAACCTGAAGTCCGCTGCAGTGCGCTGGGACAGTTTAGTTTTACTTCCCCTTTATCAAGGGTGAAAGAAACAGGGTCTTTATCGTTTTCAAAACAATTGATCAGATCATACAAGTCATTGACCTCTGTGGTTTCGTCAATGGAGAGACCAATTTGTGTTGTACTGATATAACGGAAATTGATCTTATGCTGGATTGCTTTTTTACGAATCTCTTCCAGACGATTGGTTTCAATTACCAATGTGTCAAAGAAATGTGTTGACACAAGTGTGTAATCTCTCTCTTGCAAAGCAGTAGCTATAATTTGTGTCAATTGGTGTACGCGCTGTGCAATTTTTTTCAATCCATCCGGACCATGGTATACCGCATACATGGCAGCAATATTGGCTAACAATGCCTGCGCTGTACAAATATTTGATGTTGCTTTTTCTCTTTTAATATGCTGCTCGCGTGTTTGTAACGCCATTCGAAGGGCACGTTTTCCTTTTGCATCTATGCTGATTCCGATGATACGACCTGGGATACTTCTTTTGAATTCATCCTTTGTTGAGAAAAAGGCTGCATGAGGACCTCCAAACCCAATGGGTACGCCAAAACGTTGGGCAGATCCCACCGCAGCGTCAGCTCCCAGCTCACCTGGAGGAGTCAACAAGGTTAATGCAAGCAGGTCTGTAGCCATCACTACGTATCCGCCACTGCGGTGCACTGATTCTATGAATTGTCGATAATCTTCTATGGTTCCTTTATTATTTGGATATTGTAAGATGGCGCCGAAGTAGGTGTTGTCTATCGATGTATTTTTATAATCACCTTCGACTAATTCAATTTGAATGGGCAAGGCACGTGTACGGAGTAAATCTTTTGTTTGTGGAAAAACTTCCTGATCAACAAAAAAGCGAGGTCGTTCTATGTGATCTTGTTTGTTAAGTGCATTAAAAAACATGGTCATGGCCTCTGCTGCTGCTGTTGCCTCATCAAGCAACGAAGCATTTGCAATGGGCAGGCCTGTGAGGTCGCTAACCATGGTTTGAAAATTCAACAAGCTTTCTAGTCTTCCCTGTGCAATTTCAGCCTGATAAGGAGTGTATTGGGTATACCATCCTGGGTTTTCAAAAATGTTACGGAGAATCACGGAGGGTGTGATTGTATTGTAATATCCTTGTCCGATATAGGTTCTCCATACTTGGTTTTCTTGACCAAGTGATCGGATATGCGAGAGGTATTGTTGTTCTGTTAGGGCACCAGGCACATCCAAGGGCCGATTCATACGGATGGAAGCGGGCACCGTTTTATTAATCAGATCACTTAACTCTTTTTCACCAATCGTCTCTAACAATTCTTTAGTATGGGAAACAGATCCAATGTGTCGGTTATAGAACTCGCTGGCTTGTTGCTGTAAAATATCCATGATTATAAAAGGTTCGATTTGTCCGCAAAATTACGGGTAACTTGCTTTCTTTGTCCTATGGAAAACCCATTGTTGGTAAACTGGGAAAAGAAATCCCGCGAGAGGCAGAAGTTGTACAAACAATTCTTGCAACGGGTCTCAAAAAATGAAGTGTTGAGCCGTCAGCAGGAAATTCATGAGGAGGCTTTCAACAAGGTTGATTGTTTAAGTTGTGCCAATTGCTGTAAAAAGTACTCCCCACGTTTTAAAACCCCCGATATTAAGCGAATCAGCAAATTGCTGGGCTTGCGAGAGGGGGTATTTATTGAAACATATCTTAAAGAAGATGAGGATGGAGATTTTGTGTTACAAACGGTCCCTTGCCCCTTTTTGGGATCCGATAATTTTTGCTCCATTTACGAAGACCGTCCTTCCGATTGTCGTCGTTTTCCTTATACCGACGAAGATGTGTTGATAAAGCGCGCATCCCTGACACTAAAAAATAGTAGTTTTTGTCCTATCACCTATTATACCCTTGAACGATTAATTCAGGATATTCCTTCGCGTTAGTATTCAAATTTTCGAAGGGTAGGGCTTTTGATCCATGTAAAGATGGCAATAGACAAAGTCATAATTCCTCCAAAAATTACAGAAGGCACCATTCCCATGGCGGTAGCCGCAACTCCGCTCTCAAATTGACCTAATTCGTTAGAGGAATTAATGAACATAGAATTGACGGCTGACACTCGGCCTCTCATTTCATCCGGAACAAAGATCTGCACTACGGTTCCTCTGATGATCACGCTGACTCCATCAAAAAGGCCAGAAACTAATAGCGCAAAAAAGCTGAGCCAATAGGATTTTGAAATTGCAAAAACCAGAATACAGAGTCCAAATCCCCCAACAACATATATGAGTGTTCTTCCTTGCTTGCGTTTTAGAGGAAATCGAGTGAACCATGCTAACGCCATAAAATTCCCCAGATATGTAGCAGCAACCAGCCAGCCTAACCCCTGTGGACCAACATGTAAAATATCATTGGCAAAAGCAGGCAGCAGAGCCACTGCTCCGCCAAATAAAATGGCAAACATATCTAGGCTCATAGCACTCAACAGCGCCTTTTGGTTCCAGAAAAAATGTAATCCTTCTTTTACGCCCTCCCACGTTTTTGAATTGCCTTGCCAGCTAACAGGCTTGGAACTGATACGTTGAAAAAGCAAAAGGGCAAGGGTCGGCAATACAATAACAGGGATAAATGAGATAGTGATATTGGTATACCCCATTAAAAGACCTGCAAAGGCTGGTCCTACCACTGCTGCAATCAGCCAAACCATGCTATTGATTGATGCTGCTTTTACTAAACGTTCATTGGGCACTAATTGGGCCAAGAAAGCATTAAAGGCAGGACCAGAATAGGCTCGAACAGCACCAGTGCCTGCCATCAAAATATAAATCATCCACTCAGCTATTTTATTTGAAAATTGGTTAGTAAACCAAAATGAAGTGACAAAACAAAGTCCCAACATTAGCAGGAGGTAAAGTCCCATACAAATCGAGAGTAACTTCCGTTTATCACTTCGATCCACACGAACTCCAGCTGGAAGAGCAAGCCCAATGGCAGGTATTACTTCTGATAAACCTAGCATTCCCAATGCTAGTTTACTGCCCGTTAATTCATACAATCGCCATCCGAGCAACACGGGAGTCATACGCAGTCCAGCAATGAATAATACACGAGCGATGATGTAAGTAGTAAATTCTTTATTGATGATTTGATGCGTGAGGCCAGGTATGGAAAGTCGAATTTTCATGTTAAATGAATGTAGTGTATTCCCTCGGAATAATCTTTATCTAATGCATCAATCAGCGTTTGAAGATGCGTATCATTGTTTAGAAAATCTGCCCTAGAAACATCTACAAACAAAGTTCGTGTTGATTGTTGTTTTAGATAATGTGTATACGTTTCTTGAATTCGCTGCAGGTAGTCATCAGATATACTTTGTTCGTACGAACGGTTTCTAGTTTTGATATTCGCTTGTAATTTGTCTACTGGCGCATGCAGGTAGACAAGCAGATCTGGCTGAATCAGTTGTTGATGAATAATATCAAACAGTCGTTGGTAAAGGCGAAACTCATCGGGGGGCAAGGTTACTTTGGCAAACAACAGGCATTTAGTAAAAAGATAATCTGAAATAGTTGTTTGTTGAAAAAGATCCTGTTGTTGCAGCAGTTCTTTGAGTTGTTTGAAGCGCTCAGCCATAAAAAATAACTCAACTGGAAAGGCATACTGCTCAGGATGTTCGTAAAACTTTGGTAAAAAGGGGTTGTCTGCAAACTCTTCTAAAATTAATCGTGCTTTGTAATGGCGACTTAATAACTGAGCGAGTGTGGTTTTGCCCACACCAATATTTCCTTCTATCGTAATGAATTGATAACGCATGAAGAGCTGCAATATACAACGGCTAGTTAGATGACTTTCAAGCACGTCAAATTTCTTGAATTTTGAGATACATTTGTAGGCATGTTTAATCAGGAAGGGGAATCATATAGCCAGAAAACGGCACTGCTTGCATTGGTCAGGGCCAGTTTTAGAGCCATTTTCGCAAATCCGAGCGCATTGGTGTTTAGTGTGGCTTTCCCCATTTTATTTGTTTTGATTTTTGGTGCTTTTGGTGGAGATAAAGGAACTGTTTTTCAAGTAGTAATTGAAAGGGGGAGTGATACAACACATCCGATTTATAAATCGATCGTAGCGAGCCCTTTTATTAATATTACCCAAATTGAGGATGCTGCACAGTTGCGTAAAGAGTTAATTCGCGGAAAAATTACTGGTATTTTATCCTTTCGTCGTCAACATAGTGATCCTTCTTCTGCATCAATTGTAATTCAGTTAAAGTCTACTTCTGCGAGTGCCAATACGGTTGAGTCTTTTTTGCAGCAATTAAATTATTTAATTCTTCAGCAACAGTCGGCTGCTATGCCTCCATCTAGCCGAACAGTTGTGTTACTCCCGCCCCTAATTGAGCAGGTTCGCCCCTATAAGCCTATTGATTTTGTGTTGCCGGGGCAAATTGGTTTTTCAATTTTATTTTCAACACTTTTTGGGATTGCATTTACATTTTTTGGATTGCGGGAGCAACTGGTATTAAAACGATTTTTTGCGACCCCAGTTAACCGTATTAATATTTTAGTTGGGATTGGCGTTAGTCGACTTTTTTTTCAATTGATCAGCGTATCTGTGTTAATCCTCTTTGGGCACTGGGCCATGGATTTTACATTGGCAAATGGCTATATTACCTTTTTGGAAATGCTGGCAGTGACCGCCTTTATGCTTTTTCTATTAATGGGTGCAGGCTTGTTGATTAGTAGTTTGGCAAAAGTAGACTCCAATATTCCATTGTTAATAAACCTTTTTGCGCTTCCGCAGATGATTCTATCTGGAACATTTTTCCCAGTTGAAGTTTTTCCACCGTGGATACAAACTATCTGTAAAATTCTTCCACTCAAACATTTTAATGACGCAATCCGAAAAATTTCATTTGAAGGGTTATCGCTCCTCGATTGTGGAACTGAACTTTTTGTAATAGGATTGTGGTTGGTTGGAATTTATTTTTTAACTAGTCGCCTGATTCGTTGGGAATAATGTAGAGGTATGAAAAAAGTGTTTTTTTTAGTGGCCGGTAGCTTTATTTTTTTTGCGCTGCTCATCCTACTCGTTTCACTTGCTTTCCCTTCACATGTTCGTGTTTCACGGGCCATTGATTTACAAGTTTCCAGCAAACAGGCTCGAATTGTCCTTGGGGAACCAATTATTTTGTCTGAAGTTTTCAATAAGAATTTTTCCCCTATTGCACAATCGATCTCTGATAGTACATTCCATGCGGTGGGCAATAAGAGTGCTACCATTCAAATGGAAACAGGATGGCAATTGATTGATGGACGTTCGGGAACTTCCACATTGCAATGGTATATTGATTTTTATTTTGATTGGTATCCCTGGGAGAGGTTTGCAAGCCTGCTGGTAGAATCTAGGTATGGCAATGTTTTAGAACAAAAATTACAATGGCTCAAAAATAGAATAGAGACTACTTATTGAGTAGTGGATGAGGCGATAACTGCATCTTGGGTGTCTCGAAGCAACTTTAGGTTGCGTTGTATGCCACTGAATTTAGTTCTTTGGAGTGGTGAATTGGCAAACACTTTCTTGAATGATTCCTCCGTCATTTCTTCCCACTCTTGTGCTTTCATGGTAAGTATACTGGGCGCTATTTCAAACGCAGCCGTAGAATGTGACTTGCTAAAACGATTCCAAGGACAAACATCCTGGCAGGTGTCACAGCCAAATAGCCAGCCATCCAGTTGACCTTTTTTTAATTCGGGGCTAAGATGGCTCTTCAATTCAATGGTATAATATGAAATGCATTTACTCGCGTCAATTACTTTATCTGGAAGAATTGCATCTGTCGGACAAGCCTCAACGCATCTCGTACAAGTACCACAAAAATCTTTTGCAAAAGGGTCGTCATAGTCGAGTGAAAGATCTGTGATTATTGTGGCGATGAAAAAAAATGATCCTGCATTTTTATGTATCAAATTCCCATTTTTGCCAACCCATCCCAAACCGGCCAATTGTGCCCAGCTTCTTTCAAGTACAGGGGCGGAGTCCACAAAACCTCTTCCTTGCACCTCTCCAATCGTTTCGCGAATTCGATAGAGGAAAGTGTTCAGTTTTTCTCTGATTACCTTATGGTAATCTTTCCCGTAGGCATATTTGGCAATTTTTGGTTGACTGGGGTCCATCAACTGGCTAGGGTAGTAATTGAGGAGAAGGGTAATCACTGAGCGTGCGCCGGGAACTAATTTAGTGGGGTCAACACGGAGGTCAAAATGATTTTCCATGTACTGCATGTGACCCTGGTATCCTTTTGATAGCCAATTGTGTAATCTTTGCTCGTCTTCGTCTAGTTTTTTAGCCGCTGCAATGCCGCAGTAGTCAAAACCTAGTTCAAGCGCGGTGGTTTTTACAAATCTGGTTTGTTCAGTTGGCGTCAAGTGGTGTTTTTTGACTTTTTGATAAAACTATAATTACTGCTAGAATAGCAGTAGTGTGGTCTGATTTCTGACTTTCATGCAGTATATTCTTCTTTTTAATGACAAAGTTACTCTTTGAGTCGCCAAAGATTTGACCTGAATGATTTTTGATGTGATATGGTTGTTGATCATTTTTAATCGGTATGGTATAACAGTATATTTAAACTTTAAAGAATAAGGATATGAACCTAAACAATTTTACCATAAAGGCTGCAGAAATCGTACAGCTGGCACAGCAATTGGCATTTAATGCCAAATCAGCATCTATTGAGCCAGCGCATATCCTAAATGATTAAGATCATTTTTAGCCATGAAACTTGGACATATTTTTCGGTTAATCTTTGGTGAATTAGTGTAAATTCTTATGGTTTAGTTTCGATTTTCGAATTGTAAATTGTTCAAAATCAACTATTTGATTAAATTTTGTTAAAATAAATGAATGGACGAAGGCAGGATTACAAAATCCCCTATCTTCAGCCGGTTGGTGGATATATTAAATTAAAAATTAAGGTATTAGCCAACAGAAATGGCAGTTCGTTGTTATAACATTATAGCAAATGCTGCATCTAAATAAATAACAATGCCTTTTAAAAAAGATGACATAGTCATCATAGAACCTCGGGAAATTTTTGTAGGTAAAAAAGACGCACCTATCACACTAATAGAATTTGGTGAATATGAAAATGAGGAATGTGCAAAGGTGAATGAAGTAGTTAAGCAATTGCTAGAAGAGTTTGATGGCAAAATCAGGTTTCAATTCCGTCATTTTCCACTCACTTTGATACATCAAAGAAGTTTAAAGGCAAGCGAATCTGCCATTGCAGCTGCCCAGGAAGGAAAATTTTGGGAAATGCACAATGTGCTTTTCAACAATCGTCGCAACTTAGGTACCACTAGCTTAAAATTATATAGTAAAGAAGCCGGGGTCAAGAATAAAAAATTTTTGGACGACCTGGTAAATGGTGTTTATGGGTGGCAAGTGCAAGACGACTTGAAAGAAGGTCATAATCGGGGCATAAAAGATTTGCCAACATTCTTCATCAATGACGTTCTGGTTACTGGTAAACCAACCTATGCTAATTTGAGCACAGCCATAAAGCATGCGTTAAAAAAAACGAAGTCTAAGCCCACAGCCTCTAAAAAAGCACGGGTTAAATCTACCGCTACAAAAAGTACAGCTAGACAGAAGCAACGTGCATAAGTAAAATGGTACAATCCCTCAAGGATTTTTCTCGGCCCTATTTTATTGGTATTGCAGGCACTGGAATGAGTGCAATTGCTCAGTATTTGCAAGGTATTGGAATGCAAGTAGCCGGCAGTGATAGGGAATTTTCGAAAGCTACTGTGGCCTCTACAAAAAGTAAACTGGAGCAAGCTGGAGTTACCTGTTATCCACAAGATGGGAGTGGTATGATTGATGCAATTGATCTCGTAGTTGTATCAAGTGCTATTGAGTCCACCGTTCAAGAGGTTGTTATAGCAAAAGAGAGAGGTATTCCCATCATCCATCGGGCTGCTTTATTAGCATTGATTGCATCCAGTAAAAAAACGATTGCAGTGGCTGGAACAAGTGGAAAAAGTACTACTGCAGCAATGTTATTTGATATATTAGAAGTTGGCGGGCTATCGCCAAGCATCATTAGTGGGGCGGGTCTAACGAGAATCATACAGCAGGGGAAAATTGGCAACGCGGTAGTAGGACAGGGAGAATGGTTGGTGATTGAAGCTGATGAAAGTGATGGTTCAATTGTAAACTATCACCCCGAAATTGGGTTGTTGTTGAACGTAGATAAGGATCATGATGAAATAAAAACACTTCTTGAGTTGTTTGCAAAGTTTCAAAAAAATAGCACCCATTTTTCAGTTAATTGTTCTCATCCGATAGCTGCATCGCTATCACTTTATGCTGAAAATGATTTTGCGGTGAAAGATAATGTGCCGGTTTCTCCAACTATTGGGTATAGCGCTGATCATTTTTTGCAAAAGGGGATTTCTATTCAGTTTACAATCAATGAAATCTCATTTACATTACAACAACTGGGTCGCCATAATATGGAAAATGCGTTGGCTGCCACAGCCGTAGCAAACCAAGTAGGTGTTTCCTTAGAAAATTGTGCAACTGCATTGAAGCAGTACCAAGGTATCTTCCGCCGGCATCAAATTTTGGGAACTAAAAATGGGGTGGTTGTTATTGATGATTATGCGCATAATCCAGCTAAGTGTGCAGCGGCAATTTCTGCATGTCATCCACTTGCTCCAAAAGTCATAGCCTGGTTTCAACCACATGGGTACAAGCCAACTCGTTTTTTACGTACAGATTTTGTCGAATCTATTGCAAAAGCATTACGTCCAGGAGATGAAATTTGGATGAGCGAAATTTATTACGCCGGGGGAACTGCAGTCAAAGATATTTCTGCTGGTGACTTGATTCAAGATTTGAATCTATTAGGAGCCAACGCATATTTTATTGAAGATCGGTCACAATTTACTGACGCAGTTCGTTCTCATCTCACCAATGAGTGTGTACTACTATTAATGGGCGCAAGAGATCCTTCACTAGAGGATTTTTCTAAAGAAGTTTTTAAGAAGCTTTGAACACTTAGCAAAGCAACTTGTAGCCAAGATAAGTCAGTAATAGACTCGTTTTTACTGTAACTACAATATAGAAAAGAAGGGTAAGTACCTCTTCATCGAATTGAATCTTTTTTCTGTTCAGACAGTTGCGGAGTTGGTCCAGTTTCATGCAAATACAGATAAGAAAGGTCTACCACCCACCTGTTCGCTTTCCGGATAAGTCGTAAGGTGTCTTTATCATTTTTGAATGAATTGGAGAAAATTAGTAAGCTAGTAGAATCGTTTATCGACTTACTTTCGTGAATAAGAATTGATGCACCTTTGTAGCTCTCTTTTTCTTCATTGGGAAGTTTGTCATAGCTACGTGCTGCTACTTCTAAATAATTTAAATTTAGTGTATCGAGTAAAAGATATTGTTGTGCTTGATCAAATTTGCCATCCAAAGCAGCTCTGACAAACTTTCTTCCTGCGTCAATATCATTGCTACCTTCTGTGCTGTTTTTGTTTTCAGTGCTTGTGCAACCTGCACTAATTAGCATTATTATCAACAGCTGAATACAGTGGGTGCTTAAAGAATCAAACGGCATTATCTTTCTCATGTTCTTTGTTGTATGCACGCAATATTTGTTTAACAAGTCGGTGACGAACCACATCTTCCTCGTCTAATTCGATATGACCGATACCGTCAATGTTTTTTAATATTCGAACTGCTGTTTGCAATCCGCTTCGCTGGTTGCGGGGAAGGTCCACTTGGGTCATATCACCTGTAATAATTGCTTTGGCATTAGCTCCAATACGAGTGAGAAACATTTTCAATTGAAGATCAGTTGCGTTTTGAGCTTCGTCCAAAATGATAAAGGCATGGTCTAAAGTGCGGCCTCTCATGTAGGCAAGTGGAGCAATTTCTATGGTTCTCGTTGTCATGTAATAGCCTAGCTTATCAGCAGGAATCATATCATCTAGTGCATCATATAAAGGACGCAGATAGGGGTCAATTTTCTCTTTAAGATCACCCGGTAAAAAACCAAGACTTTCACCTGCTTCGACAGCGGGACGAGTCAGAATGATTTTTTTTACTTGTTTATTTTTTAAAGCTCTTACTGCCAATGCAACCGCAGTATACGTTTTACCCGTACCGGCAGGCCCGATTGCAAAAACGATGTCATTGCGATCGGCTTCTTGCACTAACTTCTTTTGATTCGAAGTTCTCGCCCGAACAGATTTACCATTAGGTCCGAATACTAAAACTTCAGCAGGATTTTTTTCGTTAAAGTGATCAATTACTTCTGCGTCATCTCCTCCTATTACCTGTTCAAAATATTGCTGGCTCATGTGGCCATTTCGTTCTAGGTAGGATACAATTAGGGAGATTTTTTCTCGGGCAGGCTCAATCTGCTCAGGGGCGCCACTTAGTTTTAGTTGAGTGCCACGGGAGAGAATTTTTAATAAGGGGAATTTCTTTTTGAGGATGTCGAGCTTTCCGTTGTTGACGCCGAAGAATTCAATAGGGTTAACTGTTTCGAGGTTGATAATAGTTTCAGTCAATGCGAATAATTTTTGATTAATATTGAATCAGTGCTTATCCAATATTAACACTGAAAATGAAGTAATCCAATAATTACTTATTCACAGTTGTGAAAATTATTTGACGATAAATTAATGCGAAAGCGTCTTATCTCTTGCGATTAAACAGGCTCCAACCACGCCGGCCTTTTCCCCCAGTTTGGAGCTGCGAAGTTGTGTGTCACTGTTAACCAGGCTTAACGAGTATTTATTTATGGCGCTTTTTATGGGCAGTCGTAAATAGTCACCTGTTTCCGAGAGGGTTCCTCCTAAAATCAATAACTCTGGGTTGTATAAGTTAATTAGAACGGCGAGACCTTTCCCAAGTTTTTCGCCTATATCTGCCAGCAGTTCAATACTAAGCATGTCTTCATTATTAGCGGCAGCAATAATATCAAGCAGATTGATTTCGGCATTGTCTTTTTTCCGTTTTGTAGCAGAAGAGCTGTACCCCTTTTTTATTTTTTCTTTGAAGTTGCGTAACAGGGCCAGGCCAGAAGCTTCAGTTTCTAAACACCCTTTTTTTCCGCAATGGCAAAGAATTTCATTATTGAAGAACGGAATATGGCCAAACTCACCACTAAAACCTGATTTACCATAGTATAGCTTACCATCCAACAGAATCCCCAAGCCGATTCCGTAGTCGATATTTACGAACAATACATTTCTAGCTCCTCCAACATCGCCTGCATAAAACTCCCCATATGCCATTGCTCTGGAATCATTTTCAAGAAAGGTGGTAATCCCGATTGAACGTTGTATAATTTCGGAAAGGGGTTCTTCCTGAAAATTGAAATAGCTATAACTGTACCCACTCGTATTATTGATTCGCCCCGACAAGTTGATGGCTAGACCTAATATTTTTTCTTTCTTGCTATAGTGCGATTGCACAAAGTCTTTTATAATAGTTATTAGTTGCTGGTATGATTCTTTTGTATTTTCTAAACGATAAGGGATCTTTTCTTTTAAATTGACCAGGTGCTTTTTAAAGTCCATCAAGCCAATGTTAATGTAATAACGTTTAACGTCCACACCAATAAAATAGCAGGCGTCTGAAACCAAGCCGTAAATACTGGCTCTTCTTCCACCCGTTGAATCAAATTTTCCGTTATCTCTTAACAAGCCATCTTCGATCAATTCGTTGACCAAGCTGGTGATTTTAGGGACACTGGTGTTCAATTCCTTACTCAGCTCAGTAATAGTAAATTCACCATGTAAATCGAGATGGTTTAGAATAGCTCTTTTAAGCGATTTATTTTTATAAGCGACCCCAGATACGTTCGTATTATTGAACAGGTCAAGTATTCGTTGCGTAGCGAAAGGGGATTGTTTTTTCATAGTGTAAAGGACGGAAAACTACATTCTAATGTATTCAAAACCTGGGAATAAGGCCCAAAAAAGAGGACTAATTAAATAAATTTAAAAAGAAAGTAGGTTTTGATAATTAAAATTAGCAAATTTGTGTGTACAATAATATTTAACCGAAAGGTAGATTTTAATGCTTGCCAAAACAACCACTGCTTCAGAGGGACATCTGTTAAGTAAGTATGCTGATCAGTATTTAACTGAGCTGACAGATAATATTCTTCCATTTTGGTTACAGCATAGCAAAGATGAAAAGTATGGCGGTTATTTCACCTGTTTGGATCGGGCGGGAGAGGTTTATGACACAGATAAGTTTATGTGGTTGCAAGGTCGTGAGGTTTGGTGTTTTAGCTATATGTATAAAAATCTCGAAGCGCGTCCAGAGTGGCTTGAGATGGCTCAACACGGTGCACGGTTTATGGAAAAATATGGCAGGGATGACAGTGGTAATTGGTATTTTTCTTTGACACAAGATGGTCGTCCTCTTGTACAACCCTATAACATTTTCAGTGATTGCTTTGCTACAATGGGCTTTGCGGCACTAGACAAGGCCTGTCCCTCCGATCAATACAAGACAATTGCTATAAATACTTTCGAAAATATTCTTCGTCGACAGCATAATTGGAAAGGGGTATACAGTAAAGCCGTTCCAGGTACCCGTTCATTAAAGAACTTTAGTTTGCCCATGATTCTTTGCAACCTTGCATTAGAGTTGGAACCGTTGATTGGAAAGCAACGCGTTGATGCATTATTGCCTGAAGTGATTCATGAAGTCATGGATGTTTTTTATCAGCCTTCAACGGGTTTGGTATTAGAAAATGTATACTCAGATGGAAGTTTCTGTGACAGTTTTGAAGGGAGGGTGTTAAACCCAGGACATGCTATTGAGGCTATGTGGTTTATTATGGATTTGGCTGTACGTAAAAACGACAGCGTGTTAGTCCACAAAGCAAAGGACATCATGTTGCATATGTTGCAATTAGGTTGGGATAAGGAATTCGGGGGTATTTTTTATTTTCTGGATTGCAAAGGCTACCCAACCCAGCAACTGGAGTGGGATCAAAAACTATGGTGGGTTCATGTAGAAACATTAGTAGCGCTTGCCAAGGCGTATCAACTAACTGGTGATGTCAATTGCGCACAGTGGTTTGAAAAAGTTCATCAATATACCTGGAGTCATTTCAGAGATGCAGAATACGGTGAGTGGTTTGGGTATTTAAATAGGCGGGGAGAAGTACTCTTGTCTGCGAAAGGAGGAAAATGGAAGGGTTGTTTTCATATCCCGCGTTCACTCTATCAGGTTTGGAACACATTGAAAGTGCCTACAACATAAAACAATAGTTACGTTGATTCAAAATTTGACATATCTGCTTTTTTGCTGTTTGCTGCAAGCGAACTGTACTTGGCTATATGCACAAAAGAATCAAACTCTTGATTTATTAGTAGTGGGGGGAGGAACTTCTGGAGTTGCAGCAGGAATTGCAGCATCAAGGATGGGAGTGTCTACTTTGATTGCCGAAGAAACGGTTTGGTTAGGAGGAATGTTAAGTGCTGCCGGTGTTTCCGCAACAGATGGAAACCATCTGCTACCCTCTGGATTGTGGGGAGAATTTAGAAATAAAATTTACGCTCATTATGGAGGTCCTTCCAAAGTGGCAACTGGGTGGGTTAGCAATACGCATTTTGAACCTCATGTAGCCAATCAGGTTTGGCAAGAATTAGCCAAGGCTGAGCGTAATTTAAAAGTTCTGTATCGTGTACGTTTTTTGAAAACGCTTGTGCGAGCGAAAAAAATAGTAGGTGCACAATTCATCTCCTTAGAGAATCAGAAAAAATTTGAGGTATATGCTAAGCAAGTGATTGATGCAACAGAGTTAGGAGATGTTTTAGCCAGTGCGGGTGTTCCATTTGACATAGGTATGGAAGCAAGTGCTGTTACTGGTGAAAATGTAAATGTTCCTGCTACCAATAATATTATTCAAGATCTTACTTATGTGGCCGTGCTTAAGGATTATGGTAAAAACGCTGACTGCACCATTGCAAAACCGGTAGGCTATGATCCAAGAGAGTTTGATGGTTCTTGTTTAGATTTTTATGCTGACACTACTCGAATTAAGCCTGGTGTTGATTGTGCAAAAATGATTACTTATGCCAAGTTGCCGGGTAATAAATACATGCTGAATTGGCCAGCCCATGGTAATGACATCTATCTTAATATTATTTCTCTTTCACCAGCGCAGCGGGAAGTTGAATTGCAAAAGGCAAAACTGCAAACTTTGCGCTATGTCTACTTTTTGCAACATCAACTGGGTTATAAAAATTTAGGATTAGCTGTTGATGAATTCCCTACCTCTGACCGGTTGGCACTGATCCCCTACCACCGAGAGGGAAGAAGAATGCAAGGATTAATTCGGTTCAACGTACAAGATATCAGTCAGCCCTATCTGCAACCTAATCCTCTTTATCGCACAGGAGTTGCAGTTGGAGATTACCCAATTGATCATCACCATCGAAAAAATCCGGAAGCGCCTCAGCATTTGGGATTTTACCCTATACCTTCTTTTTCTGTTCCCTTAGGTGTATTGATGCCCGCTCAAGAGTTTGAAGGTATTATTGCGGCAGAAAAAGCAATTAGTGTCAGTAACGTAGTCAATGGCACAACCCGCTTACAACCATGCGTATTGTTAATTGGGCAGGCTGCCGGTACATTGGCTGCTTTAGCAATAAAAGGAAATCATGCTTCGGCAACAGCGGTTTCTGTTCGAGCAATACAAGCTGCCTTATTATCTCAAAAGGCGTATTTACTGCCCTATGCGGATGTGTCCTTGTCTGACAAAGATTTTAATTCCATTCAACGTATTGGAGCAACTGGATTCTTACGAGGTAAGGGGCAACCCAATGCTTGGGCGAATCGGACTTGGTTTGAGCCCGACTCTACACTTTTTACACTTCTATTTATACAAGATTTATCGTCCCTGCAATTTCAAAATGCTGCAGGAAAAACGCAGCCATTTTTAGTAGAGAGTTCATTAGAAAAAATAAATAAAGAGGAACGTCTCTCTATAGCTAATACTATTTTTTGGATTGATTTGTTGCAAAAAAATATTCAATCTGTCCTACCCAATTTTAGCCCAGTTACTCTAGTAGCCATTAATCAGTTGGTACAAAATAATTGGGGCACTTGGGGTTTAGCTAATTTTAATCCTGATCGATTGATCAAAAAAAGAGAATTAGCGGTATTAATAGATAAAATAATTAATCCATTTTACTCAATTCAAATTGACCACTTTGGAAACTATCTATCACCATAAACTAAAATCAAAATTCAACATTATGAGAAAAGCAATCCTGTTGTGCTCGCTGTTCGCTCTCTTGGGGAGCTTTCTGCAGGCACAGCAAACAAAAGTTACCGGCAAGGTCACTGATGTGAATGGGAACGCCTTGGAAGGTGTATCTGTAAGCATCAAAGGCAAATCTGCCGGTGCGGTTACCAACTCGGTTGGTGAGTTCAGTATCGCTGCTACTTCCGGTCAAACGTTAGTATTTAGCAGCGTGGGACTTGTTAGCAAGGAGTTAGCTGTAACTGGAAACGCATTACAAGTCAAAATGGAGGCTTCTAATGCAACATTGTCAGAAGTAGTAGTGGTTGGTTATGGCCAGCAACGAAAGGCTACTTTGACTGGATCTGTTGTAACACTTAAGCAAGAGGATTTGACTAAAAGACAAGTTGCGACTGCCAGTAATTTATTACAAGGTTTGGCACCAGGGGTTACCGTACAGCAGCAATCAGGTCGTCCTGGAGCGGATGGCGCTTCTATCCGGATCAGAGGATTAGGATCTATTTATGCAGGACAGAGTCCACTGATTATGGTGGATGGTGTGGTTTCTGGTTTTGACATGATCGATCCCAATGCTATTGAGAGCATCACCATATTGAAAGATGCAGCTTCTACTGCTATTTATGGTGCACGTGCTGCAAATGGAGTTGTGTTAGTAAAAACTAAACGTGCAAAAGGGAAAGGCGTACAAGTTTCTTACAATGCTTTTCTTTCCAAGCAAGATGCCACAGCTATCCCTGAACGTACAACTGCCGTGGAGCATATGGAGTTGAGCAATTTGGCAGAAAGAAATAGAACAGGTAATCCTAATGCATTTCTCTTTACTCAGGCTTTGATTGATAAGTATAAAAGTACACCTGCAAACAATTTGGATGTAATTGATACGGATTGGTTGAACTTACTATTAAGCAATACTGGTTTAATGCAAAACCATAACGTAACCATTAACTCTGCCGGGGATAACACAAATATTTTTGCATCTGTTACTTATTTGAATCAGCAAGGATTAATTCCGAATAATAGTCATCAGCGATATGATATTCGCTTCAATCCTGATTTTAAGTTGAACGAAAAGCTTAGCATCAATGGTGTGTTGAATATCAACAGTGCTAAAACAATAGCGCCATCAACTGGTTCTCCTGAGTTTATCATTCGTCAGGCCATTGGTCTTCCTGCCGTTGGTGGAGGTTTGTATGGTCCAGGTTTATATGGCACAGCGGGTCAAACCAACAACAGAAATCCGCTTGCGATGGCAGAGGCTGCAGGTACTTCTGTTTCAAAGAACAACACCATGCTGACTAAAGTTGGATTCAACTACAAGCCAGTAAATAATTTGGAGATCGAAGGTTATTGGGCTCGTGAGTTCTGGACTCCCAATGGAAAAACATTTGTGAAGAATGTTGACATTTATGTTCCTAATTTGGTCACATTAGGGTATGATAAAGTGGGAGTATGGCCTGGATCAACAAGCCTAGGTGAGTCTTACTCTACGAATGTTCGCACAACCTACTTAGCACAGGCAACTTGGTCTAAAAGATTTGGCGCTAACTCCATCAAATTGCTTGGTGGTGCGCAAACAGAGGAATTTACATACTCTGGAATTTCGGCATCTCGTACTGGATTTCTTAATCCTAACCAGCCCTATCTGAGTTTGGGCAGTGGAAACCTAAACAACGGAGGCTCTGCTTATGAAACAGCCTTAGCCGGTTTTTATGGGCGTTTGAATTATAATTACGACGATAAGTATTTCTTGGAGGTGAATGGACGTTATGATGGTTCTTCTCGCTTCTCGCAATTATTAAAAAAACAATGGGGCTTTTTCCCTTCTGCATCTGCAGGATGGATATTTTCTAAAGAGAATTTCTTCAGTGGGCTCTCCAACATTATCACATTTGGTAAGTTGAGAGGTTCATGGGGTGTATTGGGTAACCAAGCATTGCCAGAGATTTATCCCTTTGCTGTGAATTTTGGTACATCAACGTATTCTAATCCTATCAATGGAACCAACACGTACCTCAATAACATTAACACGTTGGGTTATGCATTGCTGGACGCTCCAAATCCGAGTATTACTTGGGAGCAGTCCGAACAGGCAAATATCGCAGTGGATTTGACTATTAAGAACAACCTGACCTTTACAGCGGAAATCTATCGCCGTAAGGTTGATCAAATGTTGTTGAGCCGTCCTATCCCTAATTATGTAGGATTGAATGCACCTTTTGTGAATGCAGGTTCAATGGAAAACCGTGGTTGGGAGTTGAGTGCTAATTATAAAAAAGCGCTTTCTTCAAAAGTTAAGCTTGATGTGACTGCGATGCTTTCTGATGTGCGCAACAAAGTACTTACTTTACCTGGTGTACCATTCTTAGATGGTGGATCAATCAGAACGTCACCTGAGCAGGCTTTATGGTCCTATTTTGGATACCAGTCAATCGGTTATTTTACTGACTCCAACGACGTTAAAAATTCTCCTGTTCAATTTGGTACAGCTTGGAGTTCTAACCCAACTGTAGGGTCAAAGCCTGGGGATGTAAAATATGCTGATATAAGTGGTCCTGATGGAAAGCCTGATGGTAAGGTTGATAATTTTGACCGCACTTTTATCGGTAATAATTTCCCACGCTATGAATACAGCCTCAATTTGAATTTGTCTATTGGTAATTTAGATATTAGCATTTTTGGTCAAGGAGTAGGTTTGCGTAATAACTACTACAGTGGAACTGGAGCAGTGCCATTTGCTAGCTCAGATTTTGCTGCCTCTTTATTGAATATGCATAAAGATTATTGGACACCTTCTAATCCGAATGCAAGATTTCCTCGTTTGCTTCCTTCAGGAAGTGGCGGAAACAACTACGGAGCTTCTTCACAGTGGATTCGTGATGCTTCTTACTTCCGTTTGAAGAATGTAAACGTTGCTTATCGTTTTCCAGCTTCTTGGTTTAAAAAGACGGGAATGCCACTTAGTGGAGCTAAAATCTATGTTAGCGGTCAAAATCTCCTCACTTTCACAAAAGCATGGGATGGATTTGATCCAGAGATCAATAGTGCTAATGCAGAGTTTTATCCACTCATGAGGACAATGACTGTAGGTGTAAACATAAACTTCTAATCAATTAAATTATTAATTATGAAAAAGATAAGTTCAATACTGTTCATGACAGCAGTTGTTGTGTTATCTGGCTGTACTAAGTTTTTGGATCGACAGCCATTAGATAGCGCTTCTTCTGCCACTTTCATGCAAACAGAGGAGGAGATGAATCTTGCTTTAAATGGAGTTTACGCCGCAGGGTTCTGGCAATTCCCCAACAATACTCCATTGTTATTTGCTATTGAGGCAACAACGGATCTGGCAATTAAACGAACAGGTAACGCCGAAGATCAGGTAGCCATGGGTGATGGAGGTCCTTTTTTGATAGGAAACTCATTACCGGGTACTGCCTGGAATCAGGCTTACAAATTGATTACACGTGCAAATATTATGCTGGATGGAATGACGAAGGGGCAAGGAAATGTTTCCGCCGCTCGTTATGCTCGTCTTCGTGCAGAAGCATTAGTACTTCGTGCATGGGGCTATTACCATGTCATGGGTTGGTTTGGAAATCCAGTGTATTTCAGAAAGCCACTTGATCCAAGTGAGTACGAGACAATTGCCCGCACTCCAGTAGCCACTGTGGTTGCTGACCTCTACAAGGATTTGGATGAAGCTGCTGCAGGTTTTGATGCATCTAGTGCTGCTCCGATAATCGAATATGGCCGTGTTAACAAAGGAGTAGCCTTAGGATTAAAGGCGCGTTTAGCAATGTTGATTAAAGATTATCCAACTGCAAAAGCAGCCACACAATCTGTTATTTCTTCTACTGCTTACGGGCTTAACCCACGCTATACTGATTTGTTCATGTTAGCAGGTCAACGTACCAATACAAATCGTGAGTTAATGTATGTTCAAACGTATCCTACCGACATCTTGGATCCACAAAACTGGCTCTGTGTATTGACCATTCCTCGTCAGGTTGGAACTTCTCAAAGCAGCCATTTCCCTAGTCAGCAGTTAGTTGATCTCTTTGAAGGTCAGGACGGAAGGCGTATTGACCAGTCTTCTGTGTACAGCGCTGCTTCACCTTCCCAAAACAGAGACAACCGTTTGCGTTGGACATTGTATATGCAAGGAGACACCATGGTGCACAATACAGCTAAAGCTCCGACTTTACCTTATGTGCAGCCTAAGGAAAGGACAATTTTCAATATTTATACAAACACCCGTATTAAGTTTAATTGGAATACTGGAGTGTATGACAACCTAGCCAGCAATATTGACTGGATTGGTTTTTTGGCTTCTCCATGGTTTGCCGGTGCGACAGGTTCAAGTGGGGGAGTAGGTTACGTTTGGAGAAAATATGTTGACTCTACACAGTATTCTTGGGAGACCAAGACTGGATATATCAACATGCGCTATGCTGAAATTTTATTGACCAATGCGGAAGCAAAAATCGAATTAGGTGAAACAGATGCTTCGGTACTTTCTGCAATCAATGCCGTTCGTACTCGTGCTGGCCAACCAGCTGTAACGGGTGGTTCTGCTGCTGAGTTGAGAGAATTAGTTCGCAGAGAGCGTGCCGTAGAATTTGCAGGAGAGGGTCTTCGTTTAATCGATCTTCGTCGCTGGGATCTTTATACAACAGCAAATTCAATGCCTGTTGTAGGGGTCTCATTGAACCCTGCAGATCCTGCAGAAACGCCTACTTTCAATGCTAGTGGGTTGCCTGTTTATTCTGCTGCGAGTATTACAAAGCGTTTGAAAACTCGCGTACAAACGCGTGTTAATACGAATGCCAAGTATAAACTTTGGCCTATTCCGCAGGGTGAGATTGATAAGAATAAGAATATCGTTCAAAATCCAGGTTGGCAATAAGCATGGTTTGATTATAGTAAAGGGGTACAACTCGTGTGTACCCCTTTTTTTATTTATTCGATTTAAGTTGTATTGGCGCTCTTGATCAATCAATCCATTTGACCTCTTTAATTGTAATACCCGCAGCTGGATGAAGTGACTTGATGACAATTTGATCGATTTGCTGAGGGGTTTGTAAAAAAAGATACCATTCGGTTTTACCCTTTTCTGAGACTCTTTTAAAAATTGGTCTAGGATCTTCTGTTGCTCTCATCTCTCTTCCGTAAAGCATCGTTATTTCGTAAATGACTTTATTATTTCTAAGTAGCTGTAGAGTGGCTGTTGGGGTAGCTTCCGGAAGAATCAGCGATGTTGCTAAGGATAATTTTAGACCGCTAATTAATTGCTCTTTCTCAGCTTTAATTATAAAATTAGAGGGCCTTGTTATGGAATTATTATCACATGTATTAAAAAGTTGAGAATTACCTGTCCAGCTCCATCCTTTTAATGATTGCAATGGTAAAGACTGTCTGTAAAAGCGAGCGGTGAATTCGAGAATGGGATCGTATGGTAGATTCTTTGGCATTTCTGAACGTCCGCTCCATGCATAATCGAGTGCTAGTACATAGGCGCCAAATTGTTCAATATTTTTAAGAAGGTTTGGTTCACTGCTTTCAAAGTCTGCCCATGTTGTTTGTAAAACCCCTGCTTGCTGCTCAATTGCTGCTAAGGTGAATCCACGGATATTTTCTCCAATAAACCAAGGTGAGGCAATAGGGCGAAGTCCAGATTCTTTCCAAATGGAGAGATTCTTTTTGTAGGTATTTGGGTCTGCATTGCCAATGTAATGCCAATCTGCTACCCACGTATTTTTGGGAATACTATTTCTAATTTCAAGCGCTCGGGAAGGAGTAATTCCGTTACAAGCGTCAGGACCTTCACCGGGTGCCAGTCCCATATCGCCCCAAATCATCAGAGACAGATTTCTTTTTTTAGAGTAGTTGCTCAACCAATTGATCTGCTTTTTAAACAATTCAATTTCTTTTTCCCGAGGCCAATTAAATCCAATCATTCCTATTTCATCAAATCCGACATGGATTGTTTTAGGTTCTAGTAAATTGATGGCTTCGTCCCATATTTTTTTGATCGCCTTTGTTGCTGTAGTATTAAAAACATTCAATGTGTAAGGGTAGGAAGGGTTCGTTGCCAGCTCTCTATTTTCGATGGGCTTGAAAAACCATTCCATATGCCCAATGCTTTGTATAAGCGGAATAGGTTCGACATTCTTATTTCGTAAAAATGTGAATTCTTCTTTTAAGTCAGATAGACCTATGCTGATTGAGTTGTGAACAGATGGGAAGCTATTCCATTTTGACTGCTCACATTGTATCACTGCTTTATTGATCTTTAAAGGAAGCAAGACGTTTTCAAACATTCTTTTATGTAACATCCAGCTGATGGGCCCTGTAAACATGTGGATTCCCCTCCAGCTAGTTTTAGGTGCGTCTTCAATTTCTGCATAGGGTAGAAGTAGCATTCCATTTTTTTGAAAGGCTAGTTGGCCCACTGTTTCCATTGCATACTGAAGAGCGGCAGGACTACCATAATTAATTTTAATTGATTGGTCAATCCCTAAACGATATCCTTCGTTAGGCAAACTAGTATCTTCCTTTGCGATGATTGATGGATTAAAATAGGCTTCTTGTTTCCAGTATTTTTTTACAATTTCATTAAATAATAGCTGTAGTGGGTCGGATGGCTTATCTGGTGTGGTAGAAACAATATGCTCTTTCGCTGATTTTTTCCAACTCGTAGGTTGGGGGAGAAGCTCTAGCTTTCCAGTAATTGGCTGCCAGGCATTCTCATCTCTATTTAGTTCAGTAGAGATGATTGTATCCTTTTTCGCTGAAAGGAGTAGGTTGGATTCTCCGATTTGCTCAATCCAAAATGTTCTTGATAATTGTTCCCCCTTTTTAATCGGTATGTTTTTCTCCTCAAAATACAGGTACTGTGAACGGGATGTATAGTCAGTTTCTTTCAAAGATGGATGATCGTCTTTACGAATTCGGTACGAGGTTGCAGCGCTAAATTTAAATTCACCAAATGGAGTTTTTGCTATGATGACTGAATCTTCAAAATTATCTAGCGACTGTTTTATTTCATATCCATTTTTATCAAACCAGGTCGCCTCTTTAAAAAAAGGCAACCAAATTTTTAAATATAAAATATCGCAGACGCCGTCAGTTGATTTATTCCAGGTGCTGTTTAATTTTAAAGTGATTTGTTTTTTCGATTTATCCAGTGACAGTGTGCCGTCTACTGCTGTATTTTGACTGCCGATTATTAAAATGTCTTTTTCTTTATTGGTTGTGTCGGCGTCTTGTTCCCACCAGGTAAAATAATATTCGTGATGCTTTCGGTCAGCATTCAAAAAATTGATTTCTGAACCCATGCCCCATTGAAGGCTGCCACTGCTTACCCACAAACCTTTTTTTGGGACCAGTGATCCTTTTAGTGCTTGGGAGAAACTTGTTTGAACTAGAATAATCAAACTAATGATGGCAAGTGACACATAGTATTTACTCATAAATGCTATAAATAAGCTTTCCGCCGTTTAAAAGTTGTGAGTGGGATAACGAGCGTATTGGAATTTCTTTCCCGTTTAGGTGAATAGCTGCAATTCCCTTTTGATTGGGGCCTTTAACTTTTTTTACTTGAATGTGTAATTTTTTGCGTTGAGGTAGTTCAAGGGTAGCTTCAGAAATGAGGGGCATCCCAAAAACATATTCTCCCGATGCTGGGTTTAGCGGATAAAGGCCCAATGAAGTCCAAATATACCAGGCGCTCATTTGTCCACAATCATCATTTCCGGTAAGTCCATCCGGTCCGTTTTTATACATGCTATCCGCTACAACATTTATCCATTGTGCGGCTTTGTCTGGCCTTCCTAATTGTGTGTATAGATAGATGATGTGATGGCTAGGCTCATTGCCGTGTGCATATTGCCCAATCAAACCCGTTACATCAATGGAAACATCCTCTCCGTGTAATTCAGATGAAGCGGTAAATAATTGATCTAATTTTTGAATTAATTTCTCTTTTCCGCCATGCAACGCTGCAAATCCTTCCACGTCGTGGGGTACAAAAAAGCTATGTTGCCAAGCGGTTCCTTCAATGTATTGTCCCTCAAAACCATGTTCACTGAGTAAAGGGTCAAACGGCTCTTTAAATTTTCCATCGCTGGTACGTGCTCTAAAAAAACCAGATGTAGGGTCAAATAAATTTTTATAAGATAATGCACGTTTGCGGTAGGTTTCATAATCATCCATTCGGCCTAGCTTCTTTGCTACTTGTGCAATGCACCAATCGTCAAATGCGTATTCTAATGTTATAGTTACACTCCAGCCATGTTTATCCTGCGGGAGATAACCGTATTTAATGTAGTCGGGTGTTCCTCTTTGTTTTTGATTTGCACTTTTTTTCATGGCTTCATACGCGCGATAGATATCAAATCCTTTAATGCCTTTCAAAATTGCATCTGCTAAAATGGGTACGCTGTGATAGCCAGTCATCGTATTGGCCTCCCAGCTACTGATATCCCAAACTGGCAAAAGTCCATTGTCTTCGTAAAAGGCTAATAGGCTATTGAGTAAATCTCGGTATCGTTCGGGTTGTGTAATGGTGAATAGTGGATTTAATGCTCTAAAAACATCCCACTGGGAGAAAATGGTGTACTTGTTTACCCCATTGGTAAAACGACGAATTTTATTGTCATAGGTTTTATACTCTCCATCCGCATCACTGCTAATAACAGGTGCTAAACAGGTTCTGTATAATGCTGTGTAAAAGCGAGTTGCTTGTGCTTTATTGGAGGTGTCAATTTTGATTTTTTGTAGCTCTGTTTCCCATCTTTTTTCTGCTCTTTTTGCAACTTGTTCAAAACTGGCTACTTCTTGTTGTTTAATTTCTTTTAAAGCCTTTTCTGTGCTAACGCTACTCAGTGCTACTGCGCATTCAATTGTTTGTGGTGAATTGAAATTAAGAATGACTCTTACATTTTTGCCTTCTGCTCTATTTGTAGTGTGTATGGAGTCGTTTATAAATAGTAGATCATTAACAGGTTGATTGAATCGGGCAGCGAAGTAAACTTTTTGTCCTTTTGCCCAGCCTGTGCTGTAGCGATATCCTACTAGTGTCACAGAGTCAACCAAGTGAAGTAGTCCTGCGGTTGGTTGATCCCAATTGATTGCAAAGCCCATGTCAAACTGGATCCATCCACTTTTATCAGGAAATGTATAGCGGTGATAGCCGATACGATCTGAGGCTGTTAATTCTGCTAACACCCCGTTTCCCATTTTTACTCGATAGTATCCCGGGTTAGCTTTTTCATCTTGATGAGTAAAGGGAATGAATGTTTTATTTGCTCGTATTTGATTGGTATCTGTTAATGGGAGTACTGAGATGTCACACCAATCTCCAATTCCGGTGCCACTCAAGTGCGTATGACTAAATCCTGCAATCGTTTTACTACTGTAATGATATCCACTACACCAGTCCCAGCCCTCAACACCATTATCTGGGCTAAGTTGCACCATTCCAAATGGAACAGTCGCACCAGGGTATACATGTCCATGCCCACCTGTTCCCAAAAAAGGATCTACAAAACGGGTGTATTGTTGAGCCGATAAAAGGGTAGAAAGAAATACACTTACTATTGTTAGGATGCGAATTATCATGGAATCTTATTTTATAAATGGGTACTGTCCGCTGAACCATGAAGGGACCTCTTTTATTCCTTCATAAAAAAAGAAGGATTCTCCCTTAATGCCATTATTTCTATTTGCCTGAATCATTTGACTCAGAAAACCAGTGCTTGCAGTATAGGTGCCCGACTTGATCAAAACGCCGGGGTAAAGAGGTATTGATGGGTTGCGGTAATACGATTTTTGTTGTTGTAATACTGCAGTATAGGCATTGATATCATATCGATAACATTGTGGAAGAACTGCATCTACCCAAGAGCTATCAACCCAAGTTGGCCAGTCTTGCAAGTATTCTGTATATCCAAATGGATATGGGCTTGGCGAAATAGTAAATAATACGGTTGGCTTAATTGTTTTTACTTCAGAACGAAGCCTCTTGACAAATAGATTTAGTTTATTAGCTCTCCAACGTAACCAATTTGCATCGGTTGCCGTGGTTGGAGGCGTGTTGCCACTATTCTCATTCTTATATAAATTGACCGTGTATGTGTCATATCCTCCGGTACTGGGCATTGCAGGCAGACGGTCATCCCCCTGCACTCCATCAATTGCATAATTGCTGACTACTTCTTTGAATAGATCAATTAAAAATTGTTGTACCTCAGGATGAAGTCCATTAAGCCAGTCAAATCCATTTTTTACAACCAAATTACCAGCAAGATCTCTCGCTGCCCAATTGGGTTTTACATTAACAATGGCACCTCCGCTTGCACTATAAGAGGAGGAAAACCCATATTCAAACCAGGCATGTACTTTAAGTCCTGCAGCATGGCTTTCTTCAATGCATTCTTGTAATGGGTCTCTGCCAGCAAATCGTTCCAAAATTGGTTTTCCAATTAAGCTGTTCATTACATTGCTCGGATAAGTAGTACGGGCATTATTGTATACCACCACAAATAAATGATTAATGCCCGCTGCCTTGCAATTAGTGACCATTTGTTTGATATTATCTCTACTGTCAAGGGCGGTGCTAGCGGTAGTAGTAATCCAAGCCCCTCTTATTGCATTAACATCCCATGCAGGAGTAGGAGGGAGTGTAGGGTTTCCTCCCCCTCCGGACGGTTTCTTTTTACAGGAGATAGAAATAACAGCTGCGAAGCCGATGAGCAAGGCAAGTAGACGCATGAAATTTTTTGAAAATGATTCGCTAATCTATTTAAATATTATTATAAATTCACAAAACGTTTCTAAAATAATTTATTAAATCTACTTGCTTGTCATCAATCCGCCGTCATCCACTTAGCTGGATTCCTACAACCTGGTTTGCCATGGGACTTCCCAATCTTGTATTAGGAGGAACAGTGGCCACACTCCTTTACAAAAGTTTGGGCTACTCCGATAGTCAAATCGCATTTTGGACGGGCATCATTGTGTTACCATGGAGTTTTAAGCCTCTTTGGGGACCTTTTATGGAATTGTATAAAACAAAGAAGTTTTATATCCAATTTTCACAATTGGCCTGTGCTTTGTTGTTCGTGTTGTCTGTACTTTCTTTATACACGGATTATTTCTTTTCACTTTCTGTAGCAATTTTTTTAACGATTGCTTTTTTTGGAGCCACACAGGATATGGCGGGTGACGGTATTTACCTGAGTGAACTATCAGCCAGTCAGCAAGCACGTTATGTGGGTTGGCAAGGTACTTTTTACAATGTCGCTAAACTTTTCTCGAATGGCGGAATGGTTTTTTTAGCTGGAGTATTAATACCTGTGTTGGGAAATAAAGAGTCCTGGGCTATTGTCCTTTCTATCTACGCTGCAATCATGCTAATACTGGGATTTTATAATTCTTCTGTTTTGCCTCCGCAAAGTATTATCGCAGCAACTAGTAGTAGTAGAGAGGTGATTGCTAAGTTGAAAGATGTCATCATTAGTTTTTTTAAAAAGAAAAATATCTGGGCAGGAATTCTTTTTATAGTGCTTTATCGTTTTGCCGAAGGGCAGGCCATAAAGATTATGCCACTATTTCTCAAGGCCGAAAGGCAAGCGGGCGGTCTTGGTTTGACAGAAGCAACCGTTGGTTTGATGACCGGAATATATGGAACTGCTGCTTTTGTATTGGGATCCTTAGTGGCTGGTTATTTTGTATCTAATAAAGGGCTTAGTCGTTCAACCTTGCTAATACTTTGCGGGTTTTTTAATATCCCTTTCATTGCGTACGCCTACCTGGCTACTACTCAAACGGATTCCTTATGGATGATAGGAGCTGCTATTTCAATTGAACATTTTGGATATGGTTTTGGTTTTATCGGGATTATTTTGTTCATCATGCAACAGATTGCGCCAGGCCCTTACCAGATGGCCCATTACGCGTTTGGTAGTGCTATCACCTATTTTGGCTACACGATGGCTTCAATGATCAGCGGGGCCATCAGTGATGCTTGGGGGTATGAGAAATTTTTCTTTTGGGTATTATTGTCTACGATTCCTGCTTTTTTAGTGAGTGCATTAGTGCCTCTAAAAAAGTTAGACACTAAATCAGAACAGTAGTTATATTTAATTACAATGTTAATTACCGGCACATTTTTAGACGAGATTAGTCATGATATTCCTCATCAAAACTGGGGGCCTGTAGAATGGGAGCAGGATTTTGTGTACATGAAAAAAGCAGGCATAGATACTGTTATTTTAATTCGATCAGGGTATCGTGATTTTTTAACGTATCCCTCCGCCTACCTACTTTCTACCCAAAATTGTTTTAAACCTCCAATTGATTTAGTTGAGTTGTTCTGCTCACTGGCAGATAAATATGGCATGCATTTTTATTTTGGATTGTATGATAGCGGACATTATTGGGATACCGGTAATATGCAATCTGAAATCGATCTCAATCGATATGTTATTGATGAGGTTTGGAAGACCTATGGTCATCATCCCTCTTTTAAAGGCTGGTATTTAAGTATGGAAATTAGTCGAAAAACTAAGGGGGCTATCGAGGCATTTAGTACTTTAGGAAAACAGTGTAAAGAAGTGAGTGGCGGCCTTCCTACTTTTATTTCTCCCTGGATTGATGGTAAAAAAGCAGTGTTAGCTGCATCAGGTCAATTATCAAAAGCTGATGTTGTATCATTGGAGGATCATGAACGGGAATGGAATGAAATTTTTGATGGAGTTAAAGGAGCAGTGGATGCAGTGGCTTTTCAAGATGGTCACATCAGCTATCATGAGTTAGAAGATTTTTTTAGCATCAATAAAAAACTGGCCGACCGTTATGGCATGCAATGTTGGACAAATGCAGAGTCATTTGACCGGGATATGCCCATTAAGTTTTTGCCCATTAAGTTTGAAAAATTGAAATTGAAATTGGAAGCCGCTGCTAGGGCTGGGTACGATAAGGCGATTACATTCGAATTCTCTCACTTTATGAGCCCGCAATCAGTGTACGGAGCTGCTCATCATCTATACAATCGGTACATGGAGTATAAAATTGCTTCAACTGCATCTAATTAATTCGCGATGAAAAAGTTTAATCAGTTTGCAGCTATTGTCATTTGTATTGTTTGTTTCTCCATAAAGGTATTGGGGCAGAAGCCAGTTAGTACACCTGTAAGAGGTACCTGGATTACCAATGTGGCTAGTCAGGTATTATATTCAAGAGCAGCTATTAAAAAGGCTGTAGAGCAGTCAAAGCAGGCAGGACTTAATACACTTTTTGTGGTGGTATGGAATGGAGGATATACGCTTTATCCAAGTCAGGTGCAGCGCCAGCATATTGGCGTATTGCAACACCCAGATTTTTTAGGTAGAGACCCATTGAAAGAAATTATTGAAGAAGGACATCGTGCAGGGTTAAAAGTGCATGCTTGGTTTGAGTTTGGTTTTTCCTATGCCTATAAAGACACTAATTCATTGTGGTTAAAGAAATTTCCAGCATGGTGCGGGCGAAATAGCCGCGGAGAGTTATTACAAAAGAATGGCTTTTATTGGTGGAATGCCTTGCATCCCGGACCACAGTCTTTAATAGAGTCAATGATATTGGAAGTAGTAAAAAATTATGCAGTAGATGGAATTCAGGGCGACGATCGGCTGCCTGCCATGCCTGCAGAAGGGGGATTTGATAGGTATACTCGGTCCCTATTTCTAAAAGAATATCCCACTAAGACCTTTCCTGATCAGCCTAAAGACAGCCTCTTTATGCAATGGAAAGCCAATCATCTATCTGCGTTTGGAAAAAGATTATATGATGCAGTAAAGAGTACCCGAAAGGATTGTATTGTGTCTTGGGCGCCAAGTATATTTCCCTGGAGTAAGGAAGAATATCTACAAGATTGGCCAGCCTGGTTAAAAGGTGGATATGCTGATTGGATAATTCCACAGTTATACCGGTATAATTTACCTGCTTATGAAAAAATTTTAAAACAGTTACGTTCGCAAATTCCAGATACTTTAATGGGTAAAGTATTTCCAGGACTGCTCACTTCATTGGGAGATGGCTATCAGGCGGATGCTGATTTGATGAAAAGTATGATCCGGCTGAATCGTGAATACGGATTTGAGGGAGAAGTTTTTTTTTATTTTGAAACATTGAATAGGGTATCTTTTAATCTTTATTAATCATATTTTATGAAGCGTTATCTTGTGCTATTGCCCATTTTGGTCATCCTGTATGGCAGTGCCTGTTCTAAGTCATCTAATAGTGGCGGAGGCACGCCAACACCGCCTCCAACACCTATCACTCCTTTGATAACCTTGGCTCCGGGTTGGAAATACTCAGCAAGTTTGTCAATAAATTTTCCGTCTGGCATTCAGGCCTTCACTTTTGATACAATCTACAATGGAAAAAAAGTTAAGACGTTTTGCGTCGCAATGGACTATTCAACCGGACGTTTTGAGTTTAAACCAATGGTTTCTTCAACGTTAAAAACACCTAGTCAGTTTGCTGCTGGAGAAACAGGATTGGTTTATGTTGCAATTAATGGAGGTTATTATGGGGGCAACCAATCGTATAGTTTGGTTAAATATGATAATGTAGTGGCTTCTCCCAACATTAAAGCTGTCACTCGCAGTTACAATGGATCGAATGCCTCTTATTATCCAACGAGGGCCGCTTTTGGAATCACTTCTACTGGTACCCCTTCAACTGCTTGGATTTATTCTGTTGGAGCGGGTAATGATCTAATTTATCAGTATCCGACACCAAGTCCAAATGCGGAGGGGACTGCTCCTCAACTACCCCCTACTGAAACATTCCCTTCCGGCGGTTCTGTTTGGAATACGGTAGCAGGAATCGGAGGTTCTCCCATGTTACTGCGTGGAGGTGCTATTCGGATTTCTGATGTGGAGGAACTTATCAGCATAAATAATGCCACTTCAAGACCACGTACAGCTATAGGGTATACTGCCAACGGCCGTATTGTTTTATTAGCAGTTGAAGGGGATAATAGTAGTGCAGGTTATTTAGGAATCAACTTGGCTGATCTTGCATCGATGATGCTTTCTTTGGGTTGTACGGACGCAATAAATCTTGATGGGGGAGGTTCTACTTCTATGGTTATTGGCAATCGATTAACTGTAAGACCAGGAGATAATGGTGTGGAGAGGCCTGTGGCTAGCGCCTTACTAATCAAACAACGATAGACTGTCGTTTATTTTCTACAAAAAAATAAATTTACTTCTGTAGTTCACGCTAAGACGCTTAACTAATTTGTAGTAATAGTTTGAAACATTTTTAACTAATACTACAAATCATGACAATTTTATTGATCGACAATCAAGAAATTATTCTTAGAGGCATTGAGGCGGTAATTGAAAAAGAATTGCCAACTGTCACCTGTGTTTGCTTCACTTCTTTAGAAGCGGGGCTCCAGTTTATTGAAAAGGATGAATGCACTTTAATCATCATGGAAATTAATTGGCAATTTGTCAATGCAAGAGGGTTGGTTCAACAGATATTGTCAAAAAAGCCTTATGTATCAATTATTGTTTTTACGGCTAGTTCTGAAAAAATATATGCCAAATGGATTATACAAGCAGGTGCAAAAGGGTTTGTTGGTAAGAACAAGTCGGTCATTGAGCTGATTAACTGTGTCAAAGTGGTATCGAATGGCGATTTTTATTTAGGTTCCACCTTGCTTAATCAGCTGGCAGAAAGTTTATTACAAAAACGTACCCCTAATCCCTTTGATAAATTATCGGCAAGAGAGATGGAAATCTGTCATTTTTTAATAGAGGGGTATTACGTGAGTGAAATTGCAAATATTATGAAACTACATTCTTCTACAGTCGGGACTCATCAGCATCGAATCTTAAAAAAATTAGGAGTGGAGCGTGTGAAAGAAATTCGCGATTTATCTCAGTTGTATCTATCTGATTGTTAGTAATATTTTTCTCGATAATTTTTTAAAGAAGTTCTTTTATCCTTTCAATTTTTTTAAGAAACCCTTGCATTTTCTCATTTTGTTGTTTTATAAATGGATTTTCTTCTAATGCTCCTATTACTTCTTTCATTTCAGCATCGGTGTCGTATAGCATTTTTCGGTAGGGATTGAGGTAGTCTTTTTTTCTTGAAAGAGTGATTTGATTAGCAATCCAGTTTTCTGTTTCTTTTGCTTCTTCTAATAGCGTTATTAATCTTTTTTTATTGATTTGATGTGGCGCAAACCTGGTAAGTTCTAATAAGGTAGCGGCAGCATGATTTATCTTGTCACGCTTGTACTTTTTGCTTTGTAGACGGTACCATTCATGTACTTCGTCCCAGTTTTTTATTTTTCCATTTTTGATTAATGTTTTAAGCTGTTCAAGTGCTTTTTTGCGAACTAATTGTCCCCCTGCATTTATCCAGTCTTCGCATTTACCTTTATTTTTTTGAAGTAACGCTTGTAATTTCTCTAGGTAGTTATAGTGGTAACCCGTTGATTCGATTAGTTCTCTAATGCAATAATAGAGAATTAACTTTCTAAAATTGGCATGGGCCGCCTGTACTTTTAATAGCTTTACTGGCCTCTTGCTGTTTTCTATATTTTCAAGATAAATAGACGTGTCTTCGATCCATTTTGCAGCAGTGAGTAACTCATTTCTGCCGACTTCTGTTAAATCCTTGGCTATTGATTTTTTTGATTTCAGCTGAAAAGCACGTCCAACACTTGATTCTAGTATTTCCAGTCCACGCTTCATATCGTTTATGGTATCAGGGGCAAGAAAATCATACTCTAGATAAATTGTTTTATCAAGTCTTCTATCTCGTTCTGCATATTTTTCACTATTTCTAGCAAGTGCATAAAGATTGTAAGCAAACCAATATCCTGGCATGATGTGAAGTTCTTTATTATCCAGGCTGTTGCTAACTAATGAAAAGGGAATTGGTACATTTAATTCATATTGGAAATCACCTTTTGCAAGTAAGGTAAAGGAGGCAAATGTTGAATTGTACTTAATGCTTACACAGAGTCCTGGCCAAAATCCTCTTCCTGCAACCAATTCACCGTCTGCCGCTCTTGAATTATGATTAGAACCTATGGTTGAACCTGCGGCCATATTGCTTTGGCCTTGTACCGTTGCGGCACATAAAAACGAGTTGTTGTGATGTTGCTCATGTCCTGGGAAAATTAAAGAATTAAGTACTTCGCAACATGAAATTGTAGAATTATCGCCTAGGTAGGAGTTGATCAGTCGAGCTCCATATTTTAACTGCGCATTTGTGCCCATTACAAAACGAACCGCTTTTACTCCATAGAATATCCTATTGCCATAACCTACAATACCATTTACTAGTTCACATCCTTCTCCAATTTGAGTTGGGGCTTCGGGGGTAGATAATATGGTAATATTTTTGAGCTTATTTGCTCCTTTAATATAGGCATCAGGGCCAATCCAGGCATCTTTAATGATATCACAATTTTTTATAACGGTACGGTCTCCAATTTTACCATAGTATCCCCGTTTGCGATCAAATTTATCATCGGTGAACTCCTGGAATTTGTCCAATAACTTTTTGTCATCTCTGAATTTAGACCAGATCCATGCATCAGCAGCGAGCATGCCATTAAAGGGAAGTACTTTTCTTCCTCCATTTTCGTTGGCTAATTCCATCCAGATACGAACGGAAGGGTCTTCTCCAATTTTTACAACCCCATTTCCAAATTTGGCATGGTCAGTGCTGGAGAGCTCTTTAATGTTGACTAACATTACATCATTTCCTGTAATGATATGACTCATAAAACTGATCTGGTCAATTACAACATTATCCCCAATATCACAACTGATGATAGTACTATTGTAAATACCAACTGGCATGCGTAGATTATTAAATTCATGGAAGAAGGGTTCTAACTTTCCAATTCTTATTTTACCAAAAAAACTGCATCGTTTTACCAGCTTTGGTTCAAAGAAAGGGGAAACTTCAAGGTTATTCCAGTTATCTGCGCTGTTGTCATTCCGAACTAAGATCTGAATTTCCTTCGCGGTTAATTTTCTATATTTCGTTTTTGTGCGATGTTGTCTATTTCTTAAGTAGTATTCGTCTTTCCCTTTTGGGATATAGGCTGGATTGATAAAACCGAATCCCAAAGATGAAAGGGGTTGTTTGTTAATACTATTCATGGGTAAGGGTTGGATAAATTATTCTACCGTCACTGATTTGGCGAGATTACGTGGTTTGTCAACATCACAACCTCTAAAAACGCCTATATAATAAGAGAGAAGTTGTAATGGAATAACAGTTAAGAGTGGGGCCAGCATTTCGTCACATGGAGGAACTGACATCACTGACTCACTTAAATTAGTGGCTGTTTCATCATCTTCTGTAATAACCGATATAACCTTTCCTTTACGAGCTCGTATTTCCTGCATGTTGCTTAATACTTTTTCATGAAAACTGTCTTTGGTAGCAACAAAAACAACAGGCAGGTTCTCGTCCACAAGCGCTATGGGACCATGTTTCATTTCGGCAGCAGGATAGCCTTCTGCATGTATGTAAGAAATCTCTTTTAATTTGAGAGCACCCTCTAGCGCTATAGGGAAATTATACCCCCGTCCTAAATATAAAAAGTTATGCGCCGCTGCATATTGCTGCGCAATTTTTTTGATCGGTTCCGTATTTGCTAATATACTTTCCACTTTTGCAGGAATTGCTTCCAATTCGTTCAGAAGCATATTGATTCGTTCCGCAGATAGTGTTCCTTTTAATTGCGCAATTTTTAGCGCAATCATAGTTAATACTGCTAATTGTGCCGTAAAAGCTTTTGTGGAAGCTACTCCAATTTCTGGCCCTGCATGCGTGTACGCGCCAGCATGACTCATTCTTGCAATAGAGGAACCTACCACATTGACCACACCTAAAATAATGGCCCCTTTTGCTTTTGCGTTTTCAATGGCTACTAATGTGTCAGCCGTTTCTCCGCTTTGCGAAATAGCAATGATTACATCGCCGGGGTTGATGATGGGGTTTCGATATCGAAATTCTGAAGCGTACTCTACTTCTACATTGATTCGGCAGCATTCTTCAAAAATATATTCTGCGGTTAAGCCTGCATGCCAACTAGTTCCGCAAGCAATCATAATGATTCGGTTGGCAGCGCAAATCTCCTTTGCGTATTGATCAATTCCGCTTAAGGTGATTTTATTTGTTGATGCATCAAGACGACCGCGTAAGCAATCATAAATAGTGCGGGGTTGCTCAAAAATTTCTTTGAGCATAAAATGATCATATCCACCTTTTTCAATGGCAGCTAATTCTAGGTCCAGCTTTTGAACATAGGGGGTCAACTTCTCATTACCCAGATTCTTTAAAATCAATTCATCCGGTTTCACAATCGCCAGCTCATAGTCATTAACATAAACTACTTCCTTGGTATATTCTAGCATGGGGGAAGCATCGGATCCCAAAAAATGTTCTCCTTTTCCTACCCCAATTACCAGGGGGCTTCCCTTTCTTGCTGCAATAATGGTATTAGGATTTTCTGCATCTAGTAAAAGAATTACATAGGCGCCTGTTACTCTTTTAAGGGCTACTCGAATGGCTTCTTCAAGTGAACATGCATTATTTTGTTTGATTTCATCAATGAAGTTTAAAAGAACTTCGGTGTCTGTATCACTTTTAAATACGTAGCCTTTTAGTGTGAGTTCTTTTTTTAGTTGCGTATAGTTTTCAATAATCCCATTATGAATCATCGCCAGCTTTCCACTAGAAGAAAGATGCGGATGTGCATTTCTATCGCTGGGTTCTCCATGTGTTGCCCATCTTGTATGTCCGATTCCTGTTTTACCACTTATATCTTTTCCTACTGTATATTCTTCCAGATCAGCAACCTTCCCCATTTTTTTGTAAACGCGAAGTTCCTTTTCATGAAGTGCTACACCCGCACTATCGTAGCCTCTGTATTCAAGTCTTTTTAGTCCCTTTACCACAACTGGGTAGGCATCACGATGACCCGTATAGCCGACAATTCCGCACATAGGAAATAGTTAATTTCTCCAAATATATTCGATGGAATCAAGTAACGTACGGAATCTCTACTTTTATAAGTATACCCCTATTATTAAAAAAATTTAAAAAGAAAAAGTTAGAGAAGTACATCTTTTAGCAACAGATACGCTGTGCCAAAATAAATTAATAAACCAGTAACGTCAACTAGTGTTGCAATAAAAGGAGTGGAGGAAGTAGCGGGGTCAGCACCTAATCTCTTAAGTAATAATGGAAGCATGGATCCCATCAGCGTGCCCCATAATACTACTCCAATAAGTGCTGCACCAATGGCAATACTAACTTGGCTATAATGTTCTCCAAATAAATTCAAAAAATAATGTCCACCTAGTACTATCCCACAGCCAATGAGCCCTAGTGTGACGCCCATATATAAGCCAGATTGAATTTCTCTACGCGCAATGCGCCACCAATCTTGAACTGTAATTTCTCCCAACGCCATGGCCTGAATAATCAAGGTAGCGGCCTGGGATCCACTATTTCCTCCACTCGAAATAATCAATGGAATAAAAGTGGATAATACCAATACATGTTCCAATGTTTTTTGAAAACCTGACATGGCAGCGATGGTAAAGGTTTCTCCAATGAAGAGGATGAGTAGCCAAATAATTCTTTTTTTATAAAGTTTGAATAGGGGCACATCTAAATAAGGTTCTTCTAAAGCGGCCGTACCTCCCATTTTTTGCATGTCCTCACTGAACTCCTCTCCTGCAACCCACAAGATATCATCAATGGTTACGATTCCTAAAAGCTTATTACTTTGGCTAACTACGGGCAAGGCCACACGGTTATTCATTTTAAATATCTCACTGGCTGTTTCTTGATCATCTTCAGGATGCAACGCAATGACTCTGCCATCTATCAGTTCCGCCACTTTTTTGTGAGGAGGGTTGAGGATGATATCGCTGATTCGGAGATCATCAATTAATTCATCCTGCTCATTGATCACATAGATCACGTTAATCGTTTCACTATCCTTACCATATTTCCGAATTGTTTCGAACACTTCATTTAACGAATCAGTTGCATAAACGTAGACATAGTCTGGCGTCATCAATCGACCGATACTATTTTCTGGATAACCTAACAGCGATAAGGTGATTTTTCTTTCCTCTGGTTCGAGTAATTTGATTAATTCTCGAACTACATTACTGGGAAGTTCTTCAAGAAAGTCTGTACGGTCGTCTGCGGGGAGTTCGTTTAATAAAAGTGCAGTAGTGTTTGCAGGTAGTTTTCGGATGATACTTTTCTGACTTGAAAGGTCTAGAATTTTAAAAACACTGGCAGCACGATGAATGGACATGGCAGCTATAATTGTCACATCCTCATCCGGAAAGTTCTCCACTAATTCAGCTACATCACTGATGTTCTGATTGTCCAAGAAGGCATGTAGCTGCGGCTGGTCATTTTGGGCCAATAGTGCTTCAAATTCGGAAGCCAAAATAGTAGGTGTTTGCTCCATGGACATGACAGCAAAAGTACAAAGGAAAATGCGTACTTCGTGTCAAATTGAAATCATGATTCTTCCTTCATTGGTGGTGGCACCGTCTTCGTTACACGGAAGAGGAGTATTTACTACAACTTCCTTGGCAGAAAATTATGTTATTGAAATTTCACCTGTTATTGTAATGAGTGCAGCTGATCGGTTACATCTGGATCAGACCCTTTTACATGATTATATTTTTGAGTGGGGACAGAATCGACAATCTTGTTGCATGGCATTAGGGTATGTTCCAATTTATAATCATGGGTGCCCCAGTAATTGTGAGTACGAAATGGACTTTGAAGAAGGATTAATTCGAATTAAAACAATGCGTGCGATTGAGGTGGGTGAAGAGTTGTTGATCAACTATCATGGAGACGCAGCAAATGCTGAATTAGTTTGGTTCAATGCACAATAACAAAAAACCCCGCCAAGGCGGGGTTTACTCTATTAAAAATTTGAATTAGAATTTGATTTGACCTCTTATTTCACCGTTGGGGAATGCGGCAGTTCTAATGCTGACATAATACACTCCGTTCATAAGGTTTTCTTCGGTTATTAGCACGCCATCAACAAATAAACGGCCACTATACGATCCGCAACTGTTATTGGTAAACGTTGCGCAACGAATGATGCTTGATAGTGTAAATAGCTGAATCGGGTTAGCAGGAAATCCGCTGGGCGCCATCCCGTGAATAGACATACCTGCAATCGGAGTAGTTGCGATAGGGCCTGATAATCCTGACCAGCGAATGGTATAGGTTAAGAGTTTAGTCCCAGTATTGTAGTTCAAATCCATCGATCCAAGGGCTGGAGATGGGCTGGGAGGAAAATTAAGAGCACCGGTTAGAGGCACTTCAGAACGTACATACTCTTTGCGTACATAAAGGTCCTTGTCTCTGTTACAAGCACCGAGTGAGGTTAAAAGAGCAGCAGAAAATAGTAAAATGGCAGTAGTCTGGAGCAGTTTCATTGAAACAGATTTTCGTAAAAGTAGTATAATTTTTTGATTGGCAATATTTTTCAAAAAGGACTGAATAATGTGGGGGAAAACTATCCCAATTTCTTTTTGATTTCTTGTAGTTTAACCAGGGCTTCCAAAGGGGTCAGGCGCTCAATATCAATGGTTTCCAAAAAGGCCTTCCACTCCATACTTTGGGGGTTTTGGGCTTCAAAAATAGAAAGCTGCATCTGAGGGGTTTTTGAGGAATTGGGGGAGGGCATTGAACTCTTTTTTGATCCCTTCATTTGCGTTGATAGTTCTAATGCGGCAAGCTTTTCTTCGGCCATTTTTAATAACTCAGGGGGCATGCCTGCCATTTGCGCCACATGAATTCCAAAGCTGTGTAATGAGCCGCCTGGCGCAAGTTTTCTTAAAAAGATTACTTTATTCCCTGACTCTTGGTAAGTGATATGATAGTTTTTAGCTCTGATAAACTGTTCTTCTAATTCGTTTAGCTCATGATAATGAGTAGCAAATAGGGTTTTAGGCCGGTGAGGTGATTCATGAAGAAAGGCTGCAATACTCCAAGCTATCGATACACCATCATAAGTGGCAGTTCCTCTTCCAATCTCATCCAATAAAACCAGGCTATTAGCGGTTAAATTATTTATGATAGAGGCAGTTTCGTTCATTTCCACCATAAAAGTGGATTCGCCTCCTGCTAAATTATCGGATGCGCCCACCCTGGTAAAAATTTTGTCTGTGATAGGCACATTTGCCGCAGAAGCAGGAACGTAGTGTCCCATATGAGCGAGTAAGCATAACAGAGCTGTCTGGCGTAGTAGGGCAGACTTTCCACTCATATTGGGTCCTGTTAGCACAATAAGCTGCTGGGTTTTTTTATCTAGATAGAGGTCATTGCCAATATAAGATTGACCAGCAGGGAGGCTTCGCTCAATAACTGGATGTCTACCATTGAGGATTTCTAGTTTTTCCTCTTTGTGAATTATCGGTTTGCAGTAATTATATTGGGTGGCATTGGTTGCAAAACAGCAATAACAATCCAATGTAGCTAATGCCTGTGCATTGTTTTGTAAGATCGAAATGGACGCTTGTAGGTTATTTAATAATTGATCAAATAATTCCCACTCAATCTTTAGCATTTTTTCTTCTGCTCCTAAGATCTTCTCTTCATATTCTTTCAGCTCTGTAGTGATGTAGCGCTCAGCATTGGTTAAAGTTTGCTTACGAATCCAATCAACAGGTACTTTTTCTTTATGCGCGTGTGTCACCTCCAAGTAGTAGCCAAATACACTGGTAAATCCAATCTTTAAAGAAGAAATTCCAGTACGAGCAGCCTCTCGTTCTTGTACATTTTGTAGGTAGTTCTTTCCGTTGGCAGCTAACTCCCTTAGTTCGTCCAACTCCTGGCTTATGCCACTTGCTATAACACCTCCCTTTTGTAGTTGTACGGAGGGATTTTCTTGCAGGGTGGTGTTAATTAATAAATAAGTATCAGCTAATGGGTCGAGTTGGTCTCCAATTTTTTTTAGAGCTGATTGATTGACGTTTTGTAATTGGGAATCAATAAGTCCGGTTACTTTTAGGTATTCAGCAAGTGAGCGAACCTCTCTTGGATTTACTTTTCGTAAGGCCAGACGAGCTGCCATTCTTTCCAGATCTCCTAATTGATTGAGTAAATTGAATAACGCTTCTTTGCGTTCCTTTTCTTGAATTAAATACTCAACGGCATCCAGTCTCTCTTTGATTTTTTCTATTTCAATCAAGGGGAATAGTAGCCATCTTTTTAGTAACCGGCCCCCCATTGGTGTTTTTGTATTGTCAATTACAGATAGTAATGTAGGGGTGTTTTCCCGAGAGGGATAAATCAGCTCCAGATTTCTAATTGTAAAACGATCCATCCATAAAAAAGAATGTTGATCGATTCGTTGCATGCGACTAATGTGGTGCAAATGCGGGTGGTCTGTTTCTTTCAAGTAGTGGAAAAGTGCTCCCGCTGCAACTTGGCCTAGGGTTAATTCATCTACACCAAAACCTTGGAGTGATTGTACTTGAAAATGCTTGATCAATATTTCTCTTGTGTACGTTTCATCAAAAATCCATTCATCTAGTGTGTAGGTATATGTTTTTAGTCCAAGTTGTTCTTTGAGTTGATGCTGGTATTGTTTTTGGATAATCAGCTCAGCAGTTGGCAACCCTTGAATCAATTTGTCTGCATACTCACGATCACCTTGCGCAACAAATAATTCACCAGTAGATATATCTAAAAAAGCTAAGCCTAATTGTCCTGTGGCTCCTACATGCATGGCAAGTAGAAAATTATTGTTTCGTTGTTCAAGAATTTTATCATTAACGGTAGTGCCCGGCGTTAACATTTCTGTTACCCCTCTCTTAACAAGGCCTTTAGCTTGCTTAGGGTCTTCTAGTTGGTCACATACTGCAACCCGATGACCTGCTTTTACCAACTTATGTAAATAAGTGTCTAGTGAATGATGCGGGAATCCCGCTAACTCAGATTCGGCGGCGGCTCCATTGTTTCTTTTGGTTAATGTAATACCCAAAATACGAGAAGCCAGAATCGCATCCTGTCCGAAAGTTTCATAAAAATCCCCCACACGAAACAAAAGAATCGCATCAGGATACTTTTGTTTGATGGTTCGATGCTGTTGCATCATTGGTGTTTCGCCAGAAGCTTTTTTTGCCATGAGGATTGGGTAAGAAAGATGACAAAAATAAGGAACCCTGCTTACCTTCGTTCCATGCGGAAACTGCAATTGGAAGAATTGGGGAGAAAGTCAGTAGAAGAGCTGCGAGATCTCAAAAAAACTCCAATAATAGTAGTGCTTGAGAACATCCGAAGCGCCTATAATGTGGGGAGTGTATTTAGAACAGGAGATGCTTTTTTGATAGAGGCTATATATCTGGTTGGGTACACTGCATTTCCGCCACATAAGGAGATTAGAAAAACTGCCTTGGGAGCAGAAGACTCTGTCAGTTGGATACATTTTAAAACGATGGAAGAGGCATTTCTTTCAATTCGGAATAAAGGGTATACGACGGTTGCGGCAGAACAGACCGATAAGAGTATTCCATTGCATCAACTCAAAGAAGTAAAAAATGCTGGCATGGCCATCATCTTTGGAAATGAAGTAAGTGGAGTGGAACTTACTACACTTCAGCAGTGTGATGCTGTTGTTGAGATTCCTCAGTTGGGCATGAAGCATTCTTTAAATATCGCCACGGCTGCAGGCGTAGTTTTGTGGGAACTGGTCAGAACGAATATCAAAACCCTTGTAGCATGATTAAAAGAATTGCCAGTTATTTTAGCCTAATTAAATTTTCGCATACCATTTTTGCGATGCCATTTGCGTTCATTGGTTTTTTTTTAGGAATCAAAAACAATGGGCATCAGCATTCGGTTTTTAATCTTTATGTCCTTTTTATTTTGGTTATTGCTTGTATGGTTTTTGCAAGAAGTGCTGCAATGGCATTTAATCGTTATCTGGATCGGCGTTTTGATGCATTGAATCCTCGTACGGCTACGCGTGAGATTCCTAAAGGGGTTATACGTCCCTCACAGGCACTTTTCTTTACGGTGGTTATGGCGTTATTATTTATTGTAACTACCCGGTTGATTAATCCACTCTGTTTTATGTTGTCCCCATTGGCACTTACGGTAATACTGGGTTATAGTTATACCAAGCGATTTACACCGCTCTGTCATATAATATTAGGAATCGGTCTTTCATTCGCCCCCATTGGTGCTTACTTGGCTGTTGCAGGACAATTTTCCTTGGTGCCTGTACTTTTTTCTTTGGCAGTGATTTGCTGGGTGAGTGGCTTTGATATTATTTACGCGCTACAGGACGTAGACTTTGATCGTTCACAACAATTGTATTCTATTCCATCGTGGGTGGGAAAATCAAGGGCGCTGCTGGTTTCACGTCTTTTACATGTGGCTAGTTTTTTATTAATTGCAGCTGCAGGTTGGAGTGGCGAGTTTGGTATAATTTTTTGGGTTGGCGCTTTGCTATACGGCTCCTTATTAATATATCAACAGTTTCTAGTCAGTCCATATGATCTGAGTAGAGTAAATCTGGCATTTATGACAGTTAATGGGATGGCGTCAGTTATTTTTTCTTTTTTTGTTATTTCTGATTTGTTTATACATCGTTAAATATGGCAAGGATAATGGCATTTGATTTGGGTGGAAAAAGAACCGGCATAGCGGTTACCGATCCGTTGCAACTAATTGCAACAGGGTTGACCACTATTGATGCGCAAACCTTGCTAGGTTTTGTAAAAGAGTATTTAAAAACAGAAGTAGTTGAACGTTTTGTAGTGGGTTGGCCAACCAATTGGGATGATTCTCCTACACATGGAACTGTCATTGCAGAAAAAGGAGTTACCTTATTAACGAAACACTTTCCCCATATTCCAATTGTGAAGGTTGATGAACGGTATACTTCAAAATTGGCAAAAGATGCAATGCTTGAAATGGGTTTAAAAAAGAAAGACCGAAGGGATAAAAAGATTGTAGATGAGATAGCGGCTACCATTCTATTGCAGGATTATCTTCGTTCCGTTCAGGGAACGTAACTTTGCCTGTATAATGACAGTTCCTATTGTTGCATATGGCCATCCAATTTTGAGAAATGTGGCAAGCTTCATTACTCCTGGTCAAGTAGAGCTGGAGCGCTTAATTGAAGATATGTGGGAAACGATGTATGCCAGTAATGGAATAGGATTGGCTGCCCCTCAGGTTAATCATTCAATTCGAGTATTCATAGTGGATACCCGTCAGTTATTTGAATCGATGGAAGGGGCTGAACAAAAAGATTATCCAGATAAACCTGGTTTTAAAGCTGTTTTCATTAATGCGAAAATTCTGGAGCTGTCAGGTGAGCCCTGGCCGTATTCGGAGGGCTGTTTGAGTATTCCTAAGATTCATGAGTTGGTGAGTCGTCCATCCACCGTGCGCTTACAGTATATGAATGAAAAGTTTGAGCCATTTGAGCAAGTATTTACAGGGATTACGGCACGTGTGATTTTGCATGAATATGATCATATTGAAGGGAAATTATTCATCGATCACATATCTCCGCTTAAACGAAAATTGCTAAAAGGCAAGCTTACAGATATTACTAAAGGCAAGATTACTGTTGATTACAAGATGAAATTTCATCTATGAGAATTTTTGTTCTTGTATTTTTTTTAGGAATTGCACAGGTTGGGTTGGCTCAATCAAGTGTTGCAGATTCTGTCGATGCAGCACGTTTACGTCAAATGATCAGCTTGTCGGAAGTGGTGCTAGACAGTAAACTGGATGTGGCTCGATTTATTGAGCAAGTAAAAAATGATACCACTTTTTACAAGGCCTTTCGTAATCTCCGCGTTTTGGAGTTCACCTCTAGTAATGATATTTTATTAAAAGATAAAAAGTTGCGTCCTGTTGCGCGGATGCTGAGTAAAACGAGACAGCATCGGGAGGGGGGCTGTCGCCGAACCGAAGTAGTACAAGAAAAAGTGCAGGGTGATTTTTACCAGCGTGACGGATCTTATTCTTACTATACTGCTGCGTTGTATAGTTCTCTTTTTTTTGCGAATGGATCAGTGTGCGGCGAGAATAATGTAGTAGCTGGTAAAACATTCCATGCGCAGCAAGCAAAGGGAATGGCACGCAATAAGGAGCAATTAAAAATGCTTTTATTCAACCCAGGAAAAAAAATTCCTGGAATTCCATTTGTGGGAGATAAAGTGGACGTATTTGATCGGCAACACCGCTCTCTATATAACTTTTCAATTGACTATGTTGATTACCGGGGTGAGCCTTGTTATCTTTTCTCCATTCAAGCCAAGTCTGACTTACGACCCGTGCAACGCGATAAAATGGTCATAGATAAAATGATTACTTGGTTTAGTGTACGAACTATGGAGGTGTTAGCACGCCATTATACGATGAGTTATGATGCTGGTTTTTATGATTTTTCGGTAGACATCGAGGCCGAGCTGATGCGGTATAAAAATTGGGTGGTTCCTTCTGTGCTTCGTTATATTGGTAATTGGGACGTGCCTTTTAAAGAAAGAGAACGCGGAGTGTTTACTGCAACGCTCTACGATTTTAATAATTAACTGTTTTAGCGGGGAAGGGTAGTGGCATATTTTCTCCACTTTTCAATTACCTCTTCCATATCTGAAGGAACGGGGCATTCAAAGTGTAAAGCCGCTTCTGTAACTGGATGAATGAATCCTAGTGTTCTTGCATGAAGTGCTTGGCGATTACAAATTGCAAAGCAGTTTTCTACAAATTGTTTATAGCGCGCATAAATTGTTCCTTTCACAATCTTATCCCCCCCATAAAAGTCATCACTGAATAAGGGGTGGCCTAGATATTTCATATGCACGCGTATCTGGTGCGTACGACCAGTTTCCAATTTGCATCGAATAAGCGTTACATACCCAAATCGCTCCAGTACTTCATAATGAGTGATTGCTTCTTTTCCATGCTCTCCATCTGGGTATGCTTCAAATAGTTTTCTGAATCGTTGATGTCTTCCAACGTGTGCACGAATGGTCCCGCTATTATTTTCCACGTCTCCCCATACTAATGCGACATATTCTCTTTTCACTGTGTGGTCAAAAAATTGTTTGGCTAACTGTCGCATTGCCACATCTGTTTTTGCAAGTACTAGCAAGCCGCTTGTATTTTTATCGATTCGGTGAACCATTCCAAAGCGAGGCAATGTTTCCTCTGACAGGGCCGGGTTGTTTTGCTGTAAATACCAAGCTACACCATTTAGTAAGGTGCCATGATAATTGCCACTGCCAGGATGAACTACCATCCCTGCAGGTTTGTTAAGGACCATCAGTGCATTATCCTCATACACAATATTGAGGTCCATCTTTTCGGGGGTAACCTCAGTTTGCTCTGGGCTTATATCAGAATAAATTACAATTTGATCCTGTGGTTTTATCTTGTAATTGGCTTTGACGGGTAACCCATTTACCTGAACCATTCCCAGGTTCATGGCTTGCTGGAGTTTGTTGCGGCTGGCTCCTTCGATTCGGTTAGCTAAAAACTTATCAATACGGAGGGCTTCTTGCCCTTTGTCAACTTGTAAGGAAAAGCGCTCAAAGAGTTCATCTGAACTATCCAATTTTTGATCGAGCGCTTCGTTATTCATATTTGCAAAGGTAAAGCTTCAAACTTTGTAGGTAAATTTGCAATTCATGGCCTCACAAGTACTTTATAGGGATCTTGGTTTGCTCGAGTATCAGCAGGCCTGGGATTTACAAGAGAAGATACTCCAAGAGAGTATTGCTCAAAAATCACAGCGTTTGTTACCTGCGCATCATTTATTATTTGTTGAACATCCTCCCGTTTATACGTTAGGCAAAAGTGGGAAGCGAGAACATGTGTTGATTGATGAGAAAGAAATGCAGGAGCGTCAAATTGCCTTTTTTCAAACTAATCGGGGAGGAGATATCACCTACCATGGACCAGGACAATTAGTGGGGTATCCTATTTTTGATCTGGAACAGTTTTACAGAGATATCGGACGTTATTTACGTGAGTTGGAAGAAGTCATCATTCTTACATTAAGTGAATATGGTTTAAAAGGGGAGCGTTCTTCAGGGGAGACGGGGGTGTGGTTAGACCCAGGTATTCCCGGTCGTGCTAGAAAAATCTGTGCGATGGGCGTACGTTGTAGCCGGTGGATTACAATGCACGGATTTGCCTTAAATATTTCAAACGACCTTTCTTATTTTAATCATATAGTCCCTTGCGGAATACCAGACAAGTCTGTTACCTCATTACAAAATGAACTTGGAACAGCACTAACAGTAAATGAGGTAAAAGAAAAGGTGTTACAAAAGTTTAAACAGGTATTTGGAGTAGAAATTAGTCCTAGTTGATTAGGGCTTGTCCAGATACACTTTATGTTTTTCAATAAGCCGGTTATCCTCGTATAATTCGAATAAAAACCATCCGGCATGTAAGAAATTTATTTTATCTAGCTGGAAACTTGGGGCTGGCAGATTTTTTAATTCAAAGAGAAAGCGCTGGTCTGTTTCGTAAAATTTGATTCTGTATCGAGCCAATCGGGCTCGATTAGGAACTTGAATTCTAATATTTCCATCAGGGTGCGAAAAGACATAGAGTGAAGGAGCAAATGCATTGGGTTCCTCTTTTGTTGTTACAGCTGCAGGTATTTTAGCTGAATCGCCAGCTCGACCCGGGGTGATTTTATGTACTACAGGTTCAATTCTTTTTACTTCTATGCGTGGTGTACTACTCGCACTATCTTCTTTTGTTGATCTTTCTAAGATTGGAATTGATGCAACTGCAGGAGTTTTTGTTGGTGAAAGAGTGGAATTCTCTGTTGCTTTTTTTAAGTCAATCTCCAGGGTATTTTGGAGTACAGCTACCTTCTTATTCTCAATGGGTTCTTCATTGGCAACCTCTTTTACAGGCTTTTTTGCAGCTGAAAATAAATAGTGGCCATTATCCAGCAAAATGTATAGGCGGTAATACATGTGATCATTAATGGCCTTGTTATCTGCATATCCATTTTGTTTGGTAGTAGGATCAGGCACGGTGAGAATACTCTTAAACCCTCTAGTACTATCAAAAGAACGTTGGATAGTAATTTGGGCGGTGTAGGGATAATTGTTGATCCAACTAATCACATAGCGGTCTTTACCTATATCTTTCACGCTAAAATCAGGAAGTGGGGTTTGCGCAAGCGATTGATTGAATAGCTGACTAATTATTAAAAGAAGCAATATGAATAATCGATTTGCGGGCATAATAGGTGGAACAGAGCTATACAAAGATACAACGGAAGAACAGCGATCAGCTAAATTCAAGTTGATTCGCTGTAAGTGATTGATTCCCCTGTAATCCACCGCTATGTATTAATAAAATACGGCTATTTTTTTCAAAATAATTCCTCTCTACTAATTGGGTAAAAGCATAAAAAAGTTTACCTGTGTATACAATGTCGGTTGGAATTTTTGTTTTCTTAAAAAAGGAATTCATGAACTGTATTAGTTGCGTAGGGTGCTTTGCATAGCCACCCCATTCAAACCCTGTTTCCAGTTTCCAGTTCACTGTATCAAAATTGGTCTGTAATTGAATAGCTTCCTCAAGTGCTTTTGCTCCGTTGAGTACCGGGATGCCAATACATTGACAGTTTTCAGGTGCAGTTGCAGATAGGCCCGCTAACATGGTTCCTGTTCCAACAGCACAAAGAACATGGGTATACGACTTTCCTGGTAGTAAAGAAAAAAGAGTGGAGGCCCCTTTTACTCCAAGATTTCCGTATCCGCCTTCTGGAATAATTAATAAATCAGACTGAGTACTGCTATGTTTTCTTTTTTGCATAGAATAATCTGACCTAGAAATGAATTCAATTTTCATACCCCAAGACGCTGCCTGTTTTAATGGTGGGGTGAGCTGCTTGGGCCATTCACCCCTGACAATTCCGGTGCATTGTAATCCTAATTCGTTGCAAGCTGCAGCTGTTGCAACTAGATGATTAGACCAAGGGCCACCATAGGTGAGAATGTGTTTTTTATTGGTCTGTATGGCTTCCTGCAAATAGAATTGCAATTTGAACCATTTGTTTCCAGAAATGACAGGATGTACTTTATCTAATCTCAACACTTCTGCAAAGAGTCCTCTAGCAGTTAGTTCATCCAATACTATTGGATCAATGGTGGCTAAATCTTGTTGGATAAGGGGCATTCTATGCGAATGTCGAAATTACGTGTAAATTTGCCTGGCAAAATTTATCCAATGAAACCCACCCTGGTAATTCTGGCGGCTGGCATGGCTTCTCGTTATGGGAGCATGAAACAAGTTCAATCATTTGGCCCTGCTGGGGAAACAATTATGGACTATTCTATTTACGATGCGATTCGTGCCGGGTTTGGGAAAGTAGTATTTATAACCAGAAGTCAGTTTGCAGAACAGTTTCAATCATTGTTTGAGCCAAAACTAAAAGGGCGTATTCAAACCGCTTATGTATTTCAAGAATTAGATTCGCACACCAATGGGTATTTGATTCCAGCAGCACGAACAAAACCATGGGGTACAGCACATGCTGTGCTGTGTGCGAAGGATGTAGTAAAGGAGCCTTTTGCTGTCATTAATGCGGATGACTTTTATGGGCGTAACGCTTTTGAGCAGGCTGCCCATTTTTTGCAACAGGCTTGCACGGCTTCTACTTGTGCGATTGTGGGGTATGATCTTACTGCTACCCTTTCAAAGTATGGTACTGTTAACAGAGGGGTATGTATGCTTGATCAGCAAGGAGATTTGGCAGGTATTACAGAGCGAATCAATATTGCGCGAGTTGATCATGCAATTGTCTGTCAGGATGGGTTGACGCCAGCAACACTTGGGGAAGACACAAAAGTCTCCATGAATTTTTGGTGTTTTGATCCTTCCTTCTTTTCACATATTGAGAGAAAGTTTGCTACTTTTTTAAAAGAAAATGGACGAGAGTTGAAATCTGAATTCTTTATTCCATTGGTTGCTGATCAATTTATAAAGGAGGGCGGTACAGTGAAAGTAGTGTCTACCACCTCAAACTGGTTTGGAGTTACCTATAAAGAAGATGCACCGTTTGTGCAAGATAGCTTACTGCAATTAATAGATGCGGGCGAATATCCGCACTCAATCTGGGCTTAGTTTACTTTGACCATGTAAATGTAGTCCTGTACTTTTTTTACTTGCTCTGTTCTATCCAGTCCGTTAATTAAAGAGCGGGTTGGGATACGCAACGAAGTTATTTCTGTTTCTTTTTTCATCGTTTCAATCACATCGAGTATGTACTTGCTTTGAACGGCAAATGCAAATCCTTGAGCATCACTTTGCCTTCCATTCAAAATTCCAATCACTTCTCCTTTCTTGTTTAAAATTGGGCTGCCGCTATTCCCTCGATTTGCTGCGATTTCAATTTGACAACTCAAGGTGTCACCGTTATACCCTGTGCGGGCACTGAGGTACCCCTGGCTATACACCACTTCATTACGGGGGTATCCTAACGTAAAGATGGGTTCTGCTAATTTGCTAGCTTGTTTACTAAATCCATAGGGAAGATTACTGTAGGGTTTAAAGTTCTCATCATCTACTTTTAGAATCGCAAGATCTCTTTCTGCATCTAGATAAACAACTTTCACAAGGTATTCTCCTCTATTGTTTTGAATCGCGATCTGTTTGGCATCCTCAATAACGTGGGCGTTGGTAACAAGGTACCCTTTCGGGTCGATCATAAAGCCAGTTCCGCCAGTGGTAAAAGGGATATTTTGCGGAACAGAACTTGTTTTCTTTTTAATGCGATCTATTTCGGAAGCTTGTTTGCGTGTCTTGTCTTCGAGCAGTGAAAACTTTTTATTGAGCTCTTCAAATTTTGTGTGTGGAGAGTTTGGAGAAATGATCCATACAAGAGAAGTGAGTATAAGTGAAGTAATCACCGCAATAGATGCAGCAATGGCACTGACACGTTTATAGCGGTTCCAAAGGTAAACTACTCTTGCTTTCCCCTGAAGGCGGGCAGAATTGATCTGTCCCTCTTCAGCTAAATGAAGGTGTATGTCGTTTAGTAAAGTACGAAAACGCTTTCTTTCTCCTAGACGATTCATTTGCTGTAGAAAAAAAGTATGCTCAACCACTAGCTGATCAACTTCGGCATTGTTTTTACGCAATTGCTCAAAATGCACGCGCTCATCAGGATTCATTTCTCCTCTGATATAACGTTCTACCAAATCTAATAACCGCAACTCATCCATTTTCATTTCCATTTTTATACTGCGTAAAGAATATCTTTTTTAAACGCATGAGGCATTTGTATTTCTGGTTTTTGGCATTGTCCGCATTGGTATACCCAAACCGTGAAGCAATGTCCTGCATGTTCATTTTGTTGATGTAATAGGCCTCCAATAAGCTTTTGCAAGGTTCTCCGAGGTTTCCGATGGCCTTATTCATCAGTTCGTAATCAGCATCTCTTTTTTCGTGCGCGACCATGTCTTCTTCCACACTCACCGTTGATTCCACTTCAATGCCTGCTGCAAGATATCGACTGCTTTGATGTAACCTTTTGAGCCACAATCTTTTGCATACAGAATAGAGATAAGTTTTGAGCTGACAGTTCAACTCAAAGGAGCCCATTCGAACTTTTTCAAAAAGAACTACAAGTGCTTCCTGAAATATATCTCTAGCGTCATCCGTTGACCCACTATTATTGATAACCAGTGTCTGAATCATATTGAAATGATTCTTGTAAATCAATTCAGTACTCTTCCGATCGCCTTCCGCCAGCCCTTTGAGCAAGTCGTTGTCTATCAATTCAGGTTTCACAATCCAGTCTTTTTTTAATACGAGTTTTTAAAAATAGTAACCCGAAGCGGATTCAAAAAAAAAAAAGAGTCTCAACGGGTTACCTTTTGCAAAAAAGGGTATAAATTCGCGAAATATTTCATAAAACACAAAAACTAAACCAAATGAAGAAGTTTTTTGCAATTGCTTTCATCGCTGCCACTTTGGTAGCTTGTAATGGTGGTGGAGAAGCTACTCCTGCTGCTGACACAACTGCTGCTGCCGTTGACACAACTGCTGCTGCTGTTGATACAACTGCTGCTGCTGCCGTTGACACAACTGCTGCTGCTGAAACAGCTAAGTAATTATCGCGCAAGTAATTGCCGAAGGAAAGCCGTTCCCCCGGGAACGGCTTTCTCTTTTTTCTTCTAATCATACACATGCATACATTTGAAACACTCGGATTAAGCGCCCATCTCGTAAAATCAGTAACACAACTGGGGTTTACTACCCCAACACCCATTCAGGAAAAGGCCATTCCTGTTTTATTACAAGGAACTAAAGACTTTATTGGATTAGCACAAACAGGAACTGGCAAAACGGCTGCCTTTGGTCTTCCATTACTACAATTAGTTGACCCTCAGGTTAAACACCCCAGCGCATTGATTATATGTCCGACACGGGAACTTTGTCTTCAAATAACTGGCGATTTAAAGAAATTTCAACAAGGTAACGAAACCGTTCAGGTTACAGCTGTTTACGGGGGAGCATCAATTGTGATACAGATTAAAGAGCTGAAAAGAGGTACGCAAGTGGTAGTGGCTACGCCTGGAAGATTAATTGATTTGATAGAGCGCCGAGCGATCAATTTGGAGAATATTGAGTATGTCGTGTTGGATGAGGCAGATGAAATGTTGAATATGGGTTTTCAGGAGGATATTGAATTTATACTTCAGAATACGCCTAAAAGAGAAAGCACTTGGTTATTCAGTGCTACAATGCCTACAGAAATCCGTAAGGTCAGTAAACGTTATATGAAATCACCTGTTGAGGTGACCATTGGTAAAATGAACGAAGGAAATGCGGCTATTGATCATCAGTTTTATCAAACCCAGCATCATAACCGGTATGAGGTGTTAAAGCGTATCATTGATTTTAATCCGGGCATGTTTGCAATTGTATTTGCTCGAACCAAAGCCGACGCGCAGGAAATTGCAGAAAAATTAACACGGGAAGGGTACGATATTGATGCAATCCATGGGGATTTAACCCAAGCCCAACGCGATAAAGTGATGGGCGCTTTTCGTGAGCGCGTATTAAAATTACTAGTAGCCACAGACGTTGCCGCACGAGGGATAGATGTAAAAGACATCACGCATGTGATTAATTATGAATTACCAGACGATACAGAAGTGTATACACATAGAAGTGGTCGTACAGGCAGAGCAGGTCGTAGCGGATTATGCGTATCCATTGTGACCCCTAAAGAGATGTATCGATTAAAACAAATTGAGCGATTGGTTGGTACTCGTTTTCATCGTATGGACATTCCCTCAGGGAAAGATGTTTGCCGAAAACAGTTTTTTCATTTTACAGACAAATTGCTTCAAGCGGATATAACACATGGCGAGTACGAGACCTATGTACCCATGCTTAGAGAAAAATTTCAAGAAGTTAGTAAAGAGGAAATTTTAAAGCGTGTAGCGGCATTGGAATTTGATCGTTTTTTGAGGTATTATGAAAATTCTTCTGATTTAAACCTTAGTACGGCGCAAGCTCAAGGTAGAGTTGATGGAAAAGGAAGCCGAGAGGCGCGGGGGAGTAGACCACAAGGAAGTGGAGGGTACCAGCGGTTATTTGTTAATCTGGGAACAAAAGATGGATTTTATAAGGCAAGCCTGCTTCAATTTATTTTGGATATGAGTGAGCTTCCAAAATCTGTACTGGGAAAAGTAGATTTGAAAGAAAAAAATAGTTGGATTGAAGTAGAACTACGCTCCGCCCCAAAAATGATTAAATTCTTGGATGGAAAAAGTTTCAAAGGTCGCAGAATTCGTATGAATGATGCAGACCAGAACAGCTTTCCCAAAAAACGTTAGGGATAGGTTTAAATTTTACCTTTGCACTCTATACGTATGAGTGCAATCTCTTTTGAATCACTACAAATTTTATGGCAAAAGCGACCCTTTATCATAAGTGGTCCTTGTAGTGCTGAAACAGAAGGTCAGCTTAGAGAAACTGCCTTTCTATTAAGGGATACCAATCGTGTTGATCTTTTGAGAGCGGGAATTTGGAAGCCTAGAACTAAGCCTGGATTATTTGAAGGAGTTGGTGTCAAAGGTTTAGCCTGGCTCGAGCAAGTATCAAAAGAAACTGGGCTACCCACTACGGTCGAGGTTGCCAATACTAAACAAGTTGAAGAGGCGCTGAAACACAATGTTTCAGTGTTATGGGTTGGTGCACGCACTACTGTCAATCCATTTAGTGTGCAAGAGCTGGCTGATGCCCTTCGCGGGGTAAAAATTCCTGTGTTAATAAAAAATCCAATTAGCCCCGATCTGGATCTCTGGACAGGTGCAGTGGAGAGAATTGCTGGTGCTGGAATTGAACTGATTGGGCTTATTCATAGGGGGTTTAGCACTTTTGGCGAAACCGGATACCGAAATAATCCGTTGTGGCAATTAGCAATCGAAATGCATTTGCGACATCCGGACTTGTTGTTCTTAACTGATCCTTCTCATATTTGCGGTAGAAGAGATATTATTCCTCAAACAATCCAACGTGCGATTGATTTGGGTAGTGACGGACTTATGATCGAGAGTCACTGTGATCCTGATCAGGCGTGGAGTGATGCGGCACAACAATTGACGCCAACACAATTAAAGCAAATTTTTGAAGAGATTATTTGGAGAAAAGTTGATAGTCCTTCTTCTCAATACCATACTGCCCTCGATGCCCTTCGAAGAGAAATCAATCAATACGATGAGGAAGTATTGCAAATATTATCCAGAAGAATGCAAGTGGCTGAAAAAATTGGCCAATATAAACAGGAGCACCAAATAACAATACTTCAAACAGCTCGATGGCAAGAACTATCACGAAGGGTTCTTGAAAAATCTGAGCGATTGGGACTTAGCACAACTTTTTTGACACAGTTTTTAGCAGCTATTCATATGGAAAGTATTACGCACCAAAAAAGGGTGTTGGATCAACTTCAAAAAAAGCCATCATTTGAAAAGGAAAATAGTTAAAGTGGATAGGTCTGCTACCACTTTTTATTTCAACACTCCATTCAGCTTTTTGTCTAAGCTGGTGGACCGGCGTTCTGCTGTTTTACTTACGGATGAACATTTATACAAGTTTCACCAAGCAAAGTTTACTGGATGGAATGTGATTGTATTGAAAGCAGGTGAACAATATAAGATCCAGGCTACGGCAGATGCCATCCTAGAAAAACTGCTGGAGATGGGTGCAGACAGAAGTACAATGCTCATCGGAGTAGGGGGTGGGGTAGTTACAGATTTAACGGGTTATGTAGCGGCAGTTTATATGCGAGGTTTATCATTTGGGTTTGTCCCTACCACACTACTCGCTTTGGTTGATGCCTCCGTTGGAGGAAAAAATGGAGTCAACCACGGCGCATTGAAAAATATGGTAGGAACAATTCGGCAGCCTGCGTTTTTGCTTGTTGACTATTCCTTTCTTAGAACCCTTCCACTTGCTGAATGGCAAAATGGGTTTGCAGAAATTATCAAACATGCTCTTTGTTTCGACCACACTCTTTTTCAACAACTTGAAAAAACGACATTGGATCACTTTCAAAAAAATAAAGGGGCACTCGATGCACTTGTTCAGCGAAATATTGCCTTGAAAATGAAAGTAGTGGGGTTGGATGAAAAAGAAAACGGACAAAGAAAGCTTTTGAATTTCGGGCATACTATTGGCCATGCACTTGAAATGAAATATGAACTTTCACATGGACAAGCCATTTCATTAGGAATGATAGTTGCAGCAAAAATATCTACGCTGGTTCTATCTTTTAAGCATTTTGATCGCTTACAACTTTTGTTACAAGCATACGGATTGCCTACGCAAGCATCTGTCAATTGGAAAAAACTGATTGCAGTTATTCGCATGGATAAAAAGAAAAAGGGAGACAGATTGAACTATATTCTAGTTAGTCAGATTGGGCATGCGTTGCAAAAAGAAATGACATTTAAAAAATTAGAACAGCTATTAAACGCTAAACTTTGATTGCTACCCTTCGTTCCTCTACATTGCAGGGATCTGTTCTTGCTCCGCGTTCTAAAAGTGTGATGCAACGTGTATGTGCAGCTGCATTGCTTGCCGGTGGCGAGACAATTTTGGAGGCACCAGGTAATTCGCAAGACGATCTCATTGCGCTTGCGATTATTCAACAATTAGGAGCAACTGTCCAGAAAATGGGAGATGGCGCTATTAAAATTAGTAGCCGTGGTCTGAGTGTAAAGGAACCTCTAGCACTGCATTGCGGGGAATCGGGACTTAGTTGTCGGCTTTTTACTTCGATTGCTGCACTTTCCTCCTACCCGGTAACAATCTCTGGAATTGGCAGTTTACTCAAACGACCCCAGCTTTTTTTTCTTCAAGTACTTCCTGAGTTAGGTACACAAGTAATCTCAGAAAATGGATTTCTTCCTTTACAAGTAAAAGGTCCGTTGATCCCAAGAGATATTAGAGTGGATGGCTCACTGAGTTCGCAGTATTTGTCTGGGATCCTTATGGCTTTTAGTGTACTAAGCGTGAATGATGTCACTATTTCTGTTGATCAATTAGTCAGTAAGCCCTATGTTGACCTCACAATTGAAATCTTACAGAAATTTGGGTTACCTACACCTGTTCAGCATGACTATTCTACTTTTTATTTTGCCCACCAGTCTATACCGGTAAGGCATCACGGTGCGAAAAGAAATTTTAAAATTGAAGGTGATTGGAGTGGAGCCGCTTTTTTACTAGTGGCGGGAGCATTGGCTGGAAATATTCAGCTAACAGGGTTGAGTCAGCATTCATTACAGGCAGATAAAAAAATCATAGATGTTTTGAAGCAAGCGGGGGCCAATTTAAAATTTGAGCACGATTCAATTTCTGTTCAGTGCGCCCCGTTGCATGCCTTTTCATTTGATGCAACCGACTCTCCCGATTTGTTTCCTCCGTTGGTTGCCCTAGCATCTTTTTGCCAAGGGGAGTCGAGGATTAGCGGCGCAGGAAGATTAAAATTTAAAGAGAGCAATAGGGCGACAACATTAATTGAAGAATTTTCAAAATTGGGTGTCTTCATTCGAGAGGATGCAGATTGTTTGATTATACAGGGAGTCTCTGCTATTAAAGGGGGCCTCGTAAAGGCACATCAAGATCATCGTGTTGCCATGGCACTTGCTGTTGCCGCACTTCGTTCTAATGAAGAAGTTAACATAGTGGAGGCAGAATCAGTGCAAAAATCATATCCTTATTTTTTTGATGATTTAGTAAAACTCCATGCATCCGTATCTTTAATAAATTAAATTGATTATTGCCTTGAATACTTTTGGTAGAATGTTCCGTGTGCAAATTTTTGGTGAATCGCATGGTTCAGTTGTGGGCGTATTGATTGATGGATGTCCAGCTGGTATTTCATTGGTTCCTGAGCAATTTGCAGCAGATTTAGCAAGGAGAAGAGGGGGACAGCAGCCAGGTACCACGCCTCGAGTGGAGGAGGATATTCCAAATTTTAGATCCGGAGTTTTCAACAATAAAACAACAGGGGCTCCCTTATTAATTGAATTTGAAAATAAGAATATACGAAGTACCGATTACGAGGAGCAACGAAAAATACCTCGTCCTGGTCATGCAGATTTTGTAGCCTCTCAAAAGTTTGGAGGATTTGAAGATTACAGAGGAGGCGGCCATTTTAGTGGAAGGCTGACCGTAGCAGTAGTCGCTGCAGGAGTTGTGGCAAAAGCGGTTGTAAAGAATTTGTCTATTCAAGCAAGCCTTATCGAAGTAGGTGGGGAGAGCTCAATTGAAAGTGGAGTGGAGAAAGCTTTATCTAATCAAGATAGCGTGGGCGGATTGATTGAATGCAAGGTCAACAATATTCCCGTTGGATTGGGTGAACCTTTTTTTGACTCAATGGAATCATTGATAGCCCATGCTGTTTTTTCTATCCCTGCCGTAAAGGGAGTAGAGTTCGGGGCAGGATTTGCTGCGGCAAAAATGTTCGGGAGTCAGCACAATGATTCACTAGTATCAAAACAGGGGCGAACTGCAACCAATCATGCTGGCGGTGTGAGTGGAGGATTATCCAATGGGAATGAGTTACTATTCCGCGTAGCTATCAAGCCCACTTCTTCTACGCCAAAGCAACAAGAGAGCTTAAATGTTGATACTGGTCAATTGGAAACATTTACTGTTCGCGGTAGGCATGATTTGTGTATTGCCCTTCGCGTTCCAGTAGTAGTAGAGGCCGTTACGGCAATTGTTTTAGCAGACTTGATGATGCTGGAGCAAAAAATTTCCCGGGTTAATGACTGACAGGGGTAGATTTCAATTTTTTAAAAGGGATATCAAGGATGGAATACGCAGAGGGGTTGGGTAGGGCATAATGCCACCACTCTGTTTCTAATGCATTAAATCCGGCTTGCGTCATTATCCTTTTTAGTAAAAATCTATTGTTTGCTATTGGTGCAGGTAAATTTTCAAAGCTATGGTGTGCGGTGTCTGAGAAATTGTCAAATCCAGTGCCCATATTTAATTCAGCGCCCGATTTTAATTCGTACAAGGTTAGGTCTACTGCAATTCCTCTATTGTGTCCACTTCCTTTAGTAGGATTAGCAACGTAACGTTCATCTTTAATTAATTTCCAGAACCGTACTGTAACTCGAAAAGGTCTATAGGCATCAAAAATTTTTATTCCAAGTCCATATTGCCGCAAACTGTCTGCTGCTATTTTCAAAGACTTTGCTGCGGCAACACGTAAAAAACTGGATTTTATCCCTTTTGGGTACATTCTTTTTCCAGTAAAATTCTGTTGGGTGGCATAGCGCAAGTCATAAATAAGTTCAGGAATCAGTGTTTTAGGATCGACCATATTCAACAATGCTGAACGCTGTACCTCTTTTTGATGGGCGGCTACTGTGGATACTCGATTGGGATACTTTGTCAGGCTGGGTGTCTGCCCCTGGATAGCACAGTCCATGAAAAGGAGAAAAAGTAGGAGGCAAAAAAGGGGCAATTTCATGCGTTTTGGCTAAAATGGGGGAAAAGGTACCACGAATTGGGGGATTTTTTTTATTTTCGGATGTTGAACTTACCCGTTATTTTTGCAACGGATAAAACCAAACTATCGACTTATGAAGAAATATCTTCTCCTTGCCATCATTGGCACCTTCCTTTTTGCAACTTCAACTTTTGCACAGGATGCAAAGGAGCTACCTAAATCATTTGGCGTCAGCTTTTTCTTAAATGATTTTGCAACTGCAGCTCGTATTCGTACCACCTCTCTCAATACTGTGGTGAGTGAAAAGTCTTTCTCCCGAGTTGGAGAAATGAGTGCTGGATTAGCAGTGAATTACTTCAAGCAAATGCAACCTCGGATTAGTTATGCGGCTTCCCTTGGGTTGAGTGGTATGCGCTATCCTATGCCAGGTCGTAACATTACAAAGAGTAGTATGTTGGTTGATTTTTCTGCCACCCTTAACTTGATGATGACAACGAACGAATTCTACGTGCAGCCCTATTTGATGCTGGGTGTAGGCGGTCACAAATATGGACCTCATTATGGTGCCTACCTTCCTGCAGGTTTAGGACTAAAATTGAACATTTTTGAGGAGGCCAATGTTTTTGTTACCTCTACCTACCGAGTACCTGTCACTACAGAAACGGCCAACTACCACTTTCAACATGCCATTGGTATAGCTGCGCCGCTCGGAAAAAAGAAATAACAACTTCGGGTATTAACGAATTACGACCCCGCCTAAAAGCGGGGTTTTTTTATGCAATTCCCTTACCTTTGCGGCCTCAAATTTATCTAACCGACCATGGCAGACTTAAAGTTTCAACGGAATTTCGGTATTGCTGCGCACATAGATGCGGGTAAAACCACTACAACGGAGCGTATTCTCCGTTATACAGGGATGATCCACCGTATTGGTGAGGTGCACGAGGGTGCAGCTACTACCGACTGGATGGAGCAGGAAAAGGAAAGAGGAATCACCATTACTTCTGCTGCGGTTAGCTGTAAATGGAATTTTCCAACCGACAAGGGTCAAAACACTCCGGATACAAAGCCTTACTATTTCAATATTATTGATACTCCTGGTCACGTTGACTTCACGGTAGAGGTGGAGCGTTCTATGCGTGTATTGGATGGATTGATTGCACTATTCTCTGCTGTAGACGGAGTGGAGCCACAATCTGAAACGGTTTGGCGTCAAGCTAACCGATATGGCGTACCTCGTATTGGTTTCGTTAATAAAATGGACCGTGCTGGTGCTGACTTTTTGAATGTAGTTAAGCAGGTGCGTGAAATGCTTGGATCAAAAGCAGTGCCTCTACAATTGCCAATTGGCGCGGAGGATAATTTCAAAGGGGTAGTGGATTTGATCAAAATGAAAGGAATTATCTGGCACGCTGAAACGGAGGGAATGACCTTTGATGAGATTGATGTTCCTGCTGATATGTTGGAAGAGGCAAAGGAGTGGAGAGCGAATTTAGTAGAAGCTGTTGCAGAGTATGATGATACATTGATGGAGAAATTTTTCGAAGATCCCACTAGCATTTCGGAGGATGAAATCCATGAAGCAATTCGTAAGGCAACTATCGATTTGTCTATTGTGCCAATGATGTGTGGTTCTTCTTTCAAAAACAAAGGAGTACAAACTGCCCTAGACGCCGTTTGTCGCTATCTGCCCTCACCTATTGATATTCCTGATACAAAAGGAATACATCCAGATACAGGAGAGGAGTTAGTGCGTAAAGCCGATCCTAAAGAGCCTTTTGCTGCGCTTGCATTCAAGATCATGACCGATCCATTTGTAGGTCGTTTGGCATTCTTCCGCGCCTACTCTGGCCGTTTGGATGCCGGATCGTATGTGCTTAACGTACGTAGTGGTAAAAAAGAGCGTATCAGCCGTATTATGAAAATGTTTGCCAACAAGCAAAACCCTATCGACTTTATTGAAGCAGGTGATATTGGGGCCGCTGTTGGATTTAAAGAAATCAAAACCGGAGATACACTTTGTGATGAAGACTATCCAATTACATTGGAAAACATGTTCATCCCTGAGCCGGTAATCGCTGTTGCGGTTGAGCCTAAAACGCAGGCAGACGTTGATAAAATGGGTATGGCAATTGCCAAGCTTGTTGAAGAAGATCCTACACTGCGTGTAAATACGGATGAAGAAACAGGTCAGACTATTCTTCGTGGAATGGGTGAATTACACTTGGAAATCATCATTGATCGTATGCGCCGTGAGTTCAAAGTAGAAGTGAATCAGGGTGCACCACAGGTGGCTTATAAAGAGGCATTCACTGCTACGATTGAACACAGAGAGACGCTCAAAAAGCAAACGGGTGGTCGTGGTAAGTTCGCTGATATTGTTTTCAATATGGGTCCTGTTGATAAGGAATGGCAAACGGAAAATCCTGACAAGAATTACCAATTTGTCAATGATATTTTTGGAGGATCTATCCCGCGTGAATTTGTTCCTGCTATGCAAAAAGGATTTGAGCAGGCAATGACTACGGGTGTGTTGGCTAGCTATCCAGTTGCAAATCTAAAGATTCGTGTGTTTGATGGTAGCTTCCATGCTGTTGACTCTGATTCTATGTCCTTTGAACTTTGTGCAAAGCAAGGATTCCGTGAAGCGGCTCGTAAAGCAAAACCTGTATTACTTGAGCCCATCATGAAAGTTGAGGTGGTTACACCTGATCAATACATGGGCGATGTAACAGGAGACTTGAACCGTCGTCGTGGTATGATGGAAGGAATGGATAGCCGTGCAGGTGCACAAGTTATCAAAGCAAAAGTTCCATTGAGCGAAATGTTTGGTTATGTAACCCAGCTTCGTTCACTTTCATCGGGTCGTGCTTCTTCTACGATGGAATTTTCTCACTATTCTCCAGCGCCAAATAACATCGCTGAGGAAGTGATTGCTAAAGTGAAAGGAAAAGCAACTTCATAATTTCATTCCAGTTAATACTCAAAGGCCGCTTCTCCTGAAGCGGTCTTTTTTTTGCGATGAACTTCTCCCCCAAAGCAAGGCAGACTCCGGTCTAGCCTGCACCACAACGGCTAAAAAACGACATCGTTCGCCTAAAGCCGTCAAACTCGGCCTCCCGCCCATGGCGGTCGGCCTCAAACAGCGCCGGCTTTTAACGGCTCACTCGCCGTTCTTCCGGGCGCCGTTGTGCTGATGGCTTCGCCCGCAGTCTGCCTTGCTTTAGAAAATACAATCTACTGAAAAACAGACCCTTAAAGTGCAGCCGCCGTGAGAGGAGAATTATTTTGGAAGGGGTTAAAAATTGCGTGATAACTATTTGGTTGGTACGGAGTTCTCGCTTACCTTTGCATCCCCTAAAGAAAAAGGGAAAATCATACATGTCGCAGCGAATTAGAATAAAATTGCAATCTTACGATCATAACCTGGTAGACAAGTCTGCTGATAAGATCGTAAAAACCGTACGTAGCACTGGCGCGGTTGTAACAGGGCCTATTCCTCTTCCTACGCGTACAAAAATTTTTACTGTACTACGTTCACCTCACGTTAATAAGAAAAGTCGTGAGCAATTTCAGTTAGCGACACATAAGCGTTTGTTGGATATTTATACATCTACCAGCCGCACGGTTGATGCACTTAGCAAATTGGATTTGCCCAGTGGCGTTGAAGTAGAGATCAAAGCGTAGTTGCTTTGAAAATTTGCGTAAGGGAATTCGCAACTCCTATAGTTCTTATAATTGAATTTTGAAACAATCGCCATCTCTCAATTGGTACTCTAATCAAGTGTCAAAAAAAGAGCGCTGGCTTTTAAACATAAAACAAGCCATTCAGGGTTTGTTTACTACCGGTACTTCCCCAGAAAGGAAAAGGTCGGTGGCAAACGGGGATTGAAGTCTGAACGATCGTGTTCAGATTGTCCCAATAACCTTGTAGGCACAAAACCGAAGAACATGAAAGGTATTATTGGGAAAAAGGTCGGAATGACCAGTATATTCGATCCCTCTGGAAAGCAGACCCCCTGTACGATCATCGAGGCGGGTCCTTGTGTAGTTACACAAGTAAAAACAATGGAGACTGATGGCTATAGCGCACTTCAGCTCTCTTATGGTGACAAGAAGGAAAAGCGTGCTACAAAAGCCGAAGTCAACCATTTTTCCAAATCACAAACTTCTCCCAAACAATTCTCTAAAGAATTCCGTAATTACTCTATCGAGAAAAATCTCGGTGAAACAGTTACTGTAGATATTTTCTCTGAAGGAGAATCAATCGAAGTAGTAGGTACCACAAAGGGTAAGGGTTTCCAGGGTGTTGTAAAACGTCATGGATTTAGCGGGGTAGGAGAGCAGTCGCACGGTCAACACGATCGTCAACGTGCACCCGGATCACTCGGTAACTCTTCTGATGCCAGCCGTGTAATGAAAGGTATGCGTATGGCTGGTCGTATGGGGAATGATCGAGTAAAGATGAAGGGCCTTAAAGTGGTTAAAATCTTTACAGAAAAGAATTATATCCTAGTGAGTGGATCTGTGCCAGGTCACAATGGTTCCATTGTACTGATTCAAAAATGAGTGCAGCCTTCACAACTGAAAAACTGAAATGAAAATGAAACTTGACGTTTTAAATACAAAAGGAGCTTCCACAGGTCGCTCCGTAGAATTACCCGAAGAGATTTTTGGTACTGAACCAAATAATCACGTAATCTATTTAGCTGTAAAGCAATATTTAGCTGCGCAGCGTCAGGGTACGCACAAAGTAAAAACGCGTGCAGAGGTAAAAGGAGCTAGCCGCAAATTGCATAAGCAGAAAGGTACTGGTGGTGCTCGTAAGGGTAATATCCGTAACCCTCTTTACAAAGGCGGTGGTACCATCTTTGGACCAAAGCCACATAGTTACTCTATCAAGGTAAACAGGAAGGTTAAGGACTTGGCTAAAATTTCTGCACTAAGCTATAAAGCAAAAGATAATGCAATATTAATTGTAGAAGATATCACAATGGAAAAGCCAAAGACTAAGCAGTTTTTGGAAATCCTTGGTAATCTTAAGGTGGCTGATAAGAAAGCACTCTTTATCACTCCAGACTATAATGACAATGTTGAATTGTCTTTACGTAATGCTCCCTCTGTGATGGGTGTTTTACTAAGTGACATCAACACGTACGATATTGTTAACTCTGAAGTGCTGGTATTAACCGAAAGCGCTGCTAAAATCTTTGCTGAGGAAGAAGGTAGCGAAGCATAACTAATTGAAAAAAACAAGAAAATGAAATTTTCAGATGTATTGATTAAGCCCATCCTGACAGAAAAGGCAAATGCCCAGCAGGAGAAATTACGTCGCTATGCTTTTAAAGTAGCGCGTAAGGCAAACAAGCTTGAGATCAAAAAAGCAGTAGAGAGTTTTTATGGTGTTACGGTCACAAATGTTAATACCTCTGTAGTGCCTGGTAAAAACAAAACTCGAACCACTAAAAGTGGATTCATCGCTGGTCGTAAACCTGCTTACAAAAAAGCATTTGTCACCGTGGCCGAAGGCGAAACAATTGATCTGTATACAACTATTTAATTGTAAAAAGAATGGCTTCAACAGCCGCAAATGTTGAAATAAAAGTAAAGAAACATGTCACTAAAGAAATTTAAACCAATTACCGCAGGAACCCGCTGGAGAATTGGAAACTCCTATTCCGAGGTTACTACAAACGTTCCTGAAAAGAGTTTAATCGAGGCAAAGCCACGTACTGGTGGACGTAACACTTCTGGTCACCTTACGATGCGTTATCGTGGGGGTGGGCACAAGAAAAAGTATCGTATCATCGACTTCAAGAGAAATAAATCTGGCCTTGCAACTGTTGAATCTATTCAATATGATCCTAACCGAACTGCGTTTATCGCATTAGTGGTATACGGAGATGGCGAAAAGCGCTACATCCTTGCTCCACAGGGTTTGGAAGTGGGTGCAAAAGTTGAAAGTGGTTTGAATGTAGCTCCTGAAGTAGGGAACACTTTACCAATGCGCAACATGCCGTTGGGTACTAACATACACAATATCGAAATGCAACCTGGTCAAGGCGGAAAGTTAGCACGTAGTGCGGGTTCTTCTGCACAGCTTGCAAACAAAGAAGACCGCTACGCGGTATTGAAAATGCCTAGTGGAGAGCTTCGTAAAGTATTGATCGATTGTTGTGCTACTGTAGGTGTTGTTAGTAACAGTGACCACAGTTTACAGAGTATGGGTAAAGCTGGTCGTAACCGTTGGAGAGGTATTCGTCCTCGCACCAGAGGGGTGGCGATGAACCCTGTTGATCACCCAATGGGGGGTGGTGAAGGAAAGGCATCGGGAGGTCAACCTCGTTCTAGAAATGGTCAGTATTCACGTGGTTTAAAAACCCGTACAGTTGGAAAAGGAAGCGACAAACTAATCATCCAACGAAAGAACGGTAGTAAAATGTCAACTAAGTAAAAAAATAATCATCTAAAAATCCGATATGGCTCGTTCGATTAAAAAAGGTCCTTATATCGCTACTCATCTTGACAAAAAGGTGATGGCTATGAACGAAGGAAAGTCTAAAAAGGGTGTGATCAAAACCTGGAGTCGTCGTTCTACAATTTCACCAGATTTTGTGGGGCATACGTTTGCAGTGCACAATGGAAATAAGTTCATTCCTGTTTATGTTACCGAATTCATGGTAGGACATAAATTGGGTGAGTTTGCCCCTACTCGTCAATTTAAAGGACACTCTAAAAAAGAAGGTTAATCCCCGAAATAGTTAATCATGGAAGCAGTAGCTAAATTGAGAAATTATCCCACATCGCCTCGTAAGATGCGTTTGCTTGCGGATATGATCCGTGGCCAAAAAGTTGAAAATGTATTGGCCCAGTTAGAGCACAACCCAAAGCACCCCGCCGTGCCCTTGCGTAAGCTCGTTTTAAGTGCAATCAACAACTGGAAACAGAAGAATGAAGGTGCAGACGAAAGTCAGCTGATTATTAAAACAATTTTTGTGGATGGTGCGCGTACTATCAAGCGTATGCGTCCTGCTCCTCAGGGTCGTGGCTATCGTGTTCGTAAGCGTAGTAACCACGTAACTGTCATTGTAGATTCTAAAGGAAATAAATAATACTAAAAATAACCTACACCAAACATGGGTCAGAAAGCAAATCCGATTGGTAACAGATTAGGCATCATCCGCGGATGGGAGTCTAACTGGTACGGCAACAGAAAAGACTTTGCCGGTAAACTGATTGAAGATCACAAAATCAGAACCTATCTTAATGCGCGAATCAACAAAGGAGGAATTTCCAAAATTGTTATTGAGCGCACGCTGGGTAAACTGATTGTCACCATCCATACTTCTAAACCTGGTATCATCATTGGTAAAGGGGGGGGTGAAGTTGACCGTATCAAGGAAGAATTAAAAAAGCTGACCAGTAATGAAGATGTACAGATCAACATCTTGGAGATTCGTCGTCCTGAATTGGATGCAATGATTGTAGGGGATACGATTGCCCGTCAAATTGAAAATCGTATCAACTTTAAGCGTGCTACCAAAATGGCCATTGCTTCTGCACTTCGTATGGGGGCTGAAGGGGTGAAAATTAAGTTGAGTGGGCGTTTGGCTGGTGCAGAGATTGCACGTAGCGAAGAGTTCAAGCAAGGTCGTGTTCCTCTTCATACATTCCGTATGGATATCGATTATGCAAACGTATTTGCTCAAACAGTATACGGTAAAATTGGAATTAAAGTATGGATCTGTAAAGGAGAAGTCTTAGCCAAGCGTGATCTGAATCCAAACTTCGTAAGTGGAAAGGGCGAGCTGAACGATCGTCGTGGCGGACGTGAAGAAGGACGCGGAGGTGAGCGTCGCGATGATAGAAGAGGGGGCGGCGGAGAGCGTCGTGGTGGAGGTCGTGAACGTCGCAACTGAGCAAACTAAACATTCATTAAGAAACTAGAAATAGAAAGTCATGTTACAACCAAAAAGAACCAAGCATCGTAAAATGCAAAAGGGCCGTATGAAAGGCGATGCCAAGCGCGGCACTACAATCGCTTTTGGTTCCTATGCATTGAAGGCATTGGATCAACATTGGATCACCGATCGCCAGATCGAAGCAGCTCGTCAGGCTTTGACCCGTGAGATGAAGCGTGAGGGAAATGTGTGGATTCGAATTTTTCCTGATAAGCCAATTACTCGTAAGCCTGCCGAAGTGAGAATGGGTAAGGGTAAGGGTAACCTGGAATTCTGGGCGGCTGTTGTAAAGCCTGGACGTATCCTTTTTGAAGTAGACGGTGTGAGTGAATCAGTAGCACGTGCTTCTTTGTCACTAGCAGCCGGAAAACTTCCTATTAAAACAAAATTCATTGTGCGCCGTGACTTAGTCACTGCCTAAACACTAAACTATTAGCACGATGTCAAAGAAAACTGAATTTGCAAAAACACTGCAGGGAATGAATGAGCAGGATTTGCGCGCCCGTTTGGCTGATGATCAGCAACGTTTGAAAAAAATGGAATTTGCACATGCGATTTCCCCTCTGGAGAATCCTATGTCAATTCGCAGTCTGCGCCGCGATATTTCCCGTTTAAAAACTGCAATTAAATCAAAGCAACAGCAAGCCTGATAAATAACCCCACATGGAAGCAAGAAATTTAAGAAAGACCAGGATCGGCGTTGTTACCAGCAACAAAATGGCAAAGACCATTACCGTTGCGGTAGAGCGTAGGGTGAAGCACCCGATTTATGGAAAATTTGTAAAAAAGACAACCAAGTTCCATGCGCATGATGATAAAAATGAATGCAGCATCGGAGATCTGGTTAAGATCATGGAAACTCGTCCGCTTAGCAAAACAAAGCGCTGGCGTTTGGTAGAAGTGGTAGAAAAAGTGAAGTAATCTTTTCAAGTAGAACAATCGTAAAAAAATAGTTGTATGATACAGCAAGAAAGTCGGTTAAATGTTGCGGACAACAGTGGTGCCAAAGAGGTGCTTTGTATCCGCGTACTTGGCAATAGCGGACAACGCTATGCCAAAATCGGCGATAAAATCGTGATAACCGTAAAGGATGCATTGCCATCAGGTGGTATCAAAAAGGGTACCGTTGCGAAAGCAGTTATTGTTCGCACCACTAATAAGTTGCGTCGTAAGGACGGGTCTTACATCCGCTTTGATGACAATGCAGTAGTTATTTTGAATCAGTCAGACGAACCACGTGGAACCCGCATTTTTGGACCTGTTGCCCGTGAATTACGTGACAAAGGGTATATGAAAATTATTTCACTGGCCCCAGAAGTACTTTAATTCGGGGTAAATTATAATGTAGCAAATCATGAAAAAAAGATTCAAGGCCAAGTACAACATTCGTAAAGGAGATACAGTTGTTGTCATCGCTGGAGACGATAAAGATCTCACCAAACCACGTACGGTACGCGAAATATTGGTTGAAACCGGAAAGGTGATTGTGGAAGGGGTAAATATCATTACGAAGCATACAAAACCCACGGCACAAAATACCAAGGGTGGTATCGTGAAAAAGGAAGCTCCCATTCACATCAGTAATGTGATGTTATGGGATGTAAAAGCGAAAGCACCTGCTCGTGTGAAGCGCGATCGCGTCAATGGTAAATCAGTTAGAACCTCTAAAAAATCAGGAGAAACCTTATGAGCACGAAGGCCTATAAACCCCGTTTAGCAACCAAATACAAGAACGACGTTGTTCCTGCTTTGGTTAAAAAATTCAGCTACGAGACTGTGATGCAGGCTCCGCGCTTGGAAAAAATTTGTGTCAATCGCGGTATCAACGGTGCGGTGTCTGACAAAAAAACTGTCGAGATTGCCGTAGATGAGTTGACAACAATTACTGGGCAAAAAGCGGTTCCTACGATGTCTAAAAAAGACATTTCGAACTTTAAGCTTCGTAAAGGAATGCCCATTGGAGCCAAGGTTACACTTCGTGGTGTAAAAATGTATGAGTTCATGGATCGATTGATCTCTGTTGCATTGCCACGTGTACGTGACTTTAAAGGAATCAATGATAAGTCTTTTGATGGTCGTGGTAATTACACGCTTGGGGTGACAGAGCAAATCATTTTCCCTGAAATCGATATCGATAAAGTGACTAAGATTACAGGTATGGATATCACTTTTGTAACCACTGCTAACAGCGATGAAGAAGCCTTTGAATTGCTGAAGGAGATGGGGATGCCTTTTAAAAACGCAAAGAATAATTAATTAAAATAATAACAAACACATGGCAAAAACTTCCGTAAAAGCCAGACAGCGCAAGCGTGAAAGAATGGTGGATCATTATGCAGCCAAGCGCGAAGAGCTGAAAAAGGCCGGTGACTGGAAAGCATTAGATGAGCTACCTCGTAATGGTTCTAAAGTTCGTCTCAAAAATCGTTGTCAGATAACAGGCCGTCCAAAAGGATATGTGCGCTACTTTGGGATTTCCAGAATCGCACTTCGTGACATGGCCCTTAACGGCAAAATACCTGGACTTAAAAAAGCAAGCTGGTAATTTTTAAAAAAAACGAATTATGGTAACAGATCCTATAGCAGATTTTTTAACCCGTATCCGTAACGCGCAAATGGCGGGTCACCGGGTCGTGGATATTCCTGCATCCAATCTTAAAAAGCGGATGACAGAGATCCTCTACAATCAAGGATATATCCTCAAATACAAATTTGAAGATGACAGCAAGCAAGGTGTCATCAAGATTGCCCTGAAGTATGATCCTGCCACCAAGCAACCTGCGATTCATAGTATGGAGCGCATTAGCCGTCCTGGTCTACGTCAGTATGCGAAGCCCGTTGAGTTTCGCCGTGTAAAAAATGGATTGGGTTTGGCAATCTTATCCACTTCCAAGGGAGTGATGACTGATAAAGAAGCCAAGGCGCAGAATGTGGGTGGTGAAGTATTGTGTTATATATATTAAACAAATGAAATTACCGGTACATTAAGCCGACTCTATACTAGGCTGACCGGCCGGAAACTTAAACTTATAAACTATGTCTCGTATAGGTAAAAAACCAGTAGCAATTCCAAGTGGCGTTACCGTTACCCTTGGAAAGGATAACGTGGTAGCTGTGAAAGGCCCTAAAGGCGAATTGAAACAAAATATCGATCGTGATATCACAATTGAAGTGAAGGACAATCAAATCGTGATAGCGCGTCCAACCGATCAAATTCGTCACCGTGCGTTGCATGGCCTTTATCGTGCATTACTCGCTAACCTAATCAAAGGAGTAACGGCTGGGTATGAAAGACAACTCGAGTTAATCGGGGTTGGTTTCAAAGCGGCAAATACGGGTAATGTGTTGGATTTGACTTTGGGATATTCTCACAATATCATCTTTGATGTTCCTAAGGAATTAAAGGTGGCTACTTCACAGGAAAAAGGGCAAAATCCTATCATTACTTTACAGGGAATCGACAAACAGTTGATTGGTCAAGTTGCTGCAAAATTGCGCAGCCTTCGTAAGCCTGAGCCTTATAAAGGAAAAGGGGTACGTTATGTGGGTGAAGTGGTACGTAAGAAGGCGGGTAAGGCTGCTGGTAAATAATTAATGGTCTTTAAAAAAGTATAAGAGATGACTCCTCAATTCAAAACAAAAAGAAGACAGAATATCCGCTACCGGATTCGTCGTAAAATCAGTGGCTTAGCAGGCAAACCACGTTTATCTATTTACAGAAGCAACGCTGATATTTATGCTCAATTGATCGATGATGATTCAGGTCAAACGCTTGCGGCTGCATCTTCACGCGATAAGGACATTGCTGCTCAAAAAGGAACTAAGTCAGACAAAAGTAAACTAGTTGGAGCTGCTATTGCACGCAAAGCGGGTGCATTAGGAATCACTACTGTTACTTTCGACAGAGGGGGCTATTTATATCACGGTCGTGTAAAATCTGTTGCTGATGGTGCACGTGAAGCCGGGCTACAGTTCTAAATAATTAAAAATTTCAAAAAAACGCATACATGTCAAAGCTCAATTTGAATAGAGTAAAAGCTGGAGACCTGGAATTGAAAGATAAAGTAGTGGCCATCAATCGTGTTGTTAAAACAACCAAAGGGGGTCGTGCTTTTAGTTTTTCTGCTCTGGTGGTAGTTGGAAACGGAAGTGGTGTAGTTGGTCACGGTCTTGGTAAAGCCAAAGAAGTGCAGGAGGCAATTACGAAAGGAATTGAAGATGCAAAAAAGAATCTCATAAAAGTTCCTATCATGAAAGGCACTGTTCCTCACGACCAGTTTGCTAAGGAAGGTGCTGCCAAGGTTTTGATTAAGCCAGCGGCACATGGTACGGGTGTGATTGCAGGAGGTTCTATGCGCGCTGTATTGGAAAGTGCTGGTGTAACAGACGTGTTGGCAAAATCATTAGGTTCTGCTAATCCACATAACGTGGTGAAGGCTACATTCAAAGCGTTGGCTTTGTTACGTGAACCAATTCAGGTTGCAAAAACTCGTACACTGGGTTTGAAAAAAGTATTTAACGGTTAAAAGAATTGACCATGAAAAAGATAAAAGTAACACTTGTAAAAAGCCCTATCGACAGGCCTGAGCGTCAAAAGTTGACTTTGCAGGCATTGGGGTTGAACAAGACAAATTCATCACGTGAGTTGGAAGCGACTCCTCAGGTATTGGGGATGGTTCGGAAAGTCAACCATTTGTTGAAAATTGAAGATGCTAAGTAATTGAGAGGGGTTTGCCTCTTTATTTTTAATGCGAGCCCCGTCAAAAAATGCTTTCGGGGCGATGAGTAAATAATAAAAGCCATGAAACTACATCACTTAAAGCCTGCAAAAGGCGCTGTTCACAAAACAAAACGTATTGGACGCGGAGATGGCTCCGGTCATGGTGGTACATCCACAAAAGGTACAAAGGGTGCGCAAAGCCGTACCGGATTTAAAAACAAAATGGCACATGAGGGCGGTCAGATGCCTATTCAGCGCCGTATTCCAAAACGTGGATTTAAGAATCCTCATCGTGTTTTTTATACAGTTTTCAATCTGGGTCAGATTGAGCAACTAGCCACTAAGTACAATCTGAGTGAATTTACCCTTGAAAATCTCTATATCAATGGTCTGATTAGTCAGACTGATCGGGTTAAAGTACTCGGCAATGGAGAAATCAAAGGGAAATACAGTTTCCGTGTAAATGCCATCAGTGAAAAAGCTAAGTCTGCCATTGAAGCAGCTGGTGGCACTGTCGAAATCGTTGCTTAAATTTAGACGTACTAAATCATTAATTAACCGTGAAGAAATTTTTTCAAACGTTTCGCAACATCTGGAGCATCGAAGAACTGCGTGATAAGATCCTTTTCACGTTGCTAATGATCACGATCTACCGGATTGGTACCTATATTGCTTTACCAGGAGTAGATCCGGTGAAGCTCGCCTCCTCTGCAGAAAATAGTACTGGAATTCTTGGATTGATTGATGCGTTTTCTGGAGGCGCGTTCAACCAGGCTTCCATTTTTGCATTGGGAATTATGCCTTATATCTCTGCTTCCATTTTTGTGCAGTTATTAACCGTACTAGTTCCCCGATTCCAAAAAATGCAAAAAGAAGGAGAGAGTGGGCGTAAAAAAATTAACCAATACACAAGATATCTCACTGTTCTAGTCACTTTGTTACAGGCCTCAGCCTATGTAACTTATTTACAAGGACTAACCGCACAAAGTGGCGGGATCATTCCTTCTTTCGCTCCTTACTTCTGGTTGTCTACTGTAGTGGTATTGACTGCCGGAACGTTGTTTGTAATGTGGATGGGTGAAAAAATTACAGATAAAGGACTGGGGAATGGTACTTCTTTGATAATCATGATCGGTATCCTTGCCCGTTTGCCACAATCTTTCTTACAAGAGTTGAGTGCAAAATCAGTTCGAAATGGACAGATTTTATTATTCATTATTGAGGTGGCTATTTTGATTGCGATAATCATGGGTTGTATTTTGCTGGTACAAGGTGTTAGAAAAGTTCCCGTGAATTATGCAAAACAGATTGTTGGTAATCGCCAATTTGGTGGAGCTCGTCAGTTTTTACCAATTAAAGTAAACAGCGCGGGCGTAATGCCTATCATTTTTGCGCAGGCAATCATTTTTATTCCTACCATTTTTGCGAATTACAATACACAAGCCAATGATTTTTTACGTGCGATCACCGATCAAACGAACATCTGGCATATGGTTTTGTATTCCGTAGTAGTAGTCGGATTTACCTTCCTTTATACCGCATTGATCTTTAACCCAAAGCAGATTGCCGATAATTTAAAGCAGAATAATGGGTTTATTCCCGGTGTAAAACCTGGTCAGCCTACTGCTGATTATATTGGTGCAATCATGGATCGTATTACTCTTCCAGGTGCTTTATTATTGGCTTTTGTGGGAATTTTACCAGGTATTGCTGAGCGTTTGGGAGTTACACAACAATTTTCAACTTTCTTTGGAGGAACCTCCTTGTTGATCATGGTTGGTGTTATTTTGGACACCTTGCAGCAAATTGAAACGCAGTTATTAATGCGTCAGTATGATGGCCTGATGAAGAGTGGCCGCATTCAGGGACGTCAGGTTAGTGCTCCTGCCGATATGTAAAATTTTGTTTTGTGAAATTGAAGCCCGGCTGATTCATCGGCCGGGTTTATTTTTTTAATTGATATTTGCTTCATGATTTTAAAGACAGCTGAGGAGATTGAATTGATGCGGCAAAGCGCTTTGTTAGTTAGTAATACGCTGGCTATGATTGCCACACAATTACGACCTGGAATCGATACGCTTTCATTGGATAAACAAATCAGAGAATTTATTGGTGACCATAAAGCTGTCCCTTCCTTTCTAAATTATCATGGGTATCCTTACAGTTCCTGTATTTCAGTGAACGATGTAGTGGTACATGGTTTTCCAACTAAAAAAACATTGCAGGAAAAGGACATTGTATCGATTGATGTTGGAGTAATATTGAATGAATGGCATGGCGATCACGCTTATACATTTGCTATTGGTGAGCCAACTGCTTCAATTGCGCAATTAATACGTGTCACCAAAGAGTCCCTATATATGGGCATTGAAAAGGCTGTCGCAGGTAATAGAGTGGGAGATATTTCGAATGCGATTCAAGAGCATACGGAAAAGACCTATGGCTATGGGGTAGTTAGAGAGTTGGTAGGCCATGGTCTGGGTAAGAATTTACATGAAGAACCGCAAGTGCCCAACTACGGAAAACGAGGAACTGGTCCTAAATTGAAAGAAGGGTTGGTGTTAGCAATCGAGCCGATGATCAATTTAGGGAAAAAGGAAGTTTACACCGAGAAAGATGGTTGGACAGTTCGCACAAAAGACGGAAAAGTATCTGTTCATTTTGAGCATGATGTTTGTATATGTAAAAACAAGGCGTCTATTCTCTCTGATTACTCGCCTATCGAAAATGCGGAGCGATTGAATCCTAACCTTTTTCCCTCCGCTTCAGTTCAATATATTTATTAGTTATGTCGCCATCCACTGATCCATACGATTTAGTTGTTATTGGTGGCGGAGCAGCTGGTTTTTTTACGGCTGTTAATACTGCTCGACTACAACCTCATTGGAAAATCTTGGTGGTTGAGAAAACTGGGAAGCTTCTTTCTAAAGTAAAAGTTAGTGGCGGTGGAAGATGCAATGTTACCCATGCCTGTTTTGATAAAAAGGAATTTCCGTTGTACTATCCCCGAGGGGCATCCCTGGTTAAAAGATACATACACCAATTTTTTACAACGGATACGATTGATTGGTTCCAGCAAAGGGGGGTTCACTTAAAAAAAGAAAATGATGGAAGGATGTTTCCCGACACCGATGATTCACAAACAATCATAGACGTATTGTTGAGAGAGGCGTCTCGATATGGAGTAGAATTTCAATTACATGCTGGATTAGTTGGTATCAAAAAAAATCAAAACAAATTTGATATTCATTTGAGCAATGGAAAAATTATTGAGGCTCTTCACTGTTGCTTGGCTTGTGGCGGTTTGAACAAAGAGTCTTCTTTTGACTGGCTCCGACAACTAGGTCATTCTATCATAAAGCCGGCCCCCTCATTATTTACATTCAATTGTCCGGGTCATACTTTGATTGGATTGATGGGAATTAGTGTGCCAGTGGTAAAAGTAAAAATTAGCGGAACAAAATTGGAGCAAACGGGCCCTGTTTTGATTACGCATTGGGGCCTCAGTGGGCCCGCTGTACTTCGCTTAAGTGCATGGGGTGCGCGTCTTTTGCAAGAAAAGGAATATCGATTCACTATTCAGCTTAATTGGTTGGAAGGGGAGGGTTGGAACGCTGCTTCGGTATTATCCTATTTTGAACAGCACCGGCAAGAGCATCCTTCGCAACAATTAACAAATAGCCGCATGTTTCAATTGCCGCAGCGACTATGGGACTATTTTCTTACTGAGTCGGGTATTGCTCCACCTATAAGATTTGCAGAATTGAAAAAGAAGGATGAGAATAAATTAATCAAGTTGCTCACGGATATGACGATGGAAATTAATGGTAAAACAACATTCAAGGAGGAGTTTGTTACTGCCGGAGGAGTCGATTGTACAGAGATTGATGCAATGGCTATGCAAAGCAAATTAGTGCCTGATCTATATTTTGCAGGCGAGATAATGGATGTGGATGGTATAACAGGTGGATTTAATTTTCAACATGCATGGAGCAGCGGTTACTTGGCTGCCCTTTCCATTGCTACGAAAAAAGATCAATTCAATTGATGGTCGAATTGGGGTTTTATTTTTACATGACACCACGCTAAAAGTGGTAATGAAAGGGTTGTGACTAAAGAAATTGTTAGTGATGCACCAGCCAGTAGCAGGAGGGAGCAAACTAGGGCTAAATAAAAAGGGTAGCTGAATAGCAGCAAAGCGCTTACTACTGAATCACAATGTCCGGTATTACCAAATTTCTGTAGGGTATATCGGTAAATTGGTACATAGAGGGGAAGGTGAATGATTCTTCCTAATTGAGCGGGTAAGAAGAGTATTTTTTTCGTTCGTTTGGAAACCTTACTGCCTAAGGTATCCTCTAGTAATTGATGATTGGAGGCTGGGATTTCGTAAACTAATTGCTGTAAAGATGTTTGTAACAACTGATTGAAAAGCTGATTGCGAAGTCCATCACTCGATTGTATAGGTATTTCGTATTGTGTGATCGATTTTCCAAAGTTGAGATGCACGTTTTTACCGAATAGCCTAAATGAACTATAGTTGATGCCAACGGGAATTACTCGTAGGGGTATCCCATTTTCCCATGCTTGTATGGCGAGTCTTGCGGTTCCTTTTTTAAGAGGTCGGAGATGCCATTCATTTACACAAAGTGCTTCACTGTAAATTGTTACAATTTTATTTTGTTTAAATAGTTCAACACAGGCATTGAATGTTTGATAATTAATGGAGAGATTTTCTGTGCCTTCACTTGTTCTAAAAACAGGCAGTATATTCAATTGACGAAGCAATTGAGCATGTTTTTTATTACGAAATGCATCTCCTCTCGCTAGTGCCCATACGGGTTCCTCAAACAATGTATCTAGCAGGATTGAATCATAAAACGAATTGGGGTGATTGGCTGCTAATAAGATGGGGCCTTTTACTTGCAGAATTTCGGGGTTATTGATCCGAATTTCTCTGTATAAAAGTCTGATTGCCAGTCTAGAAGCTAGTTTAAGTAAAGAGTAAAGCAAACCCTGAATTTTAGTGAAAATAATCATATTAGCTGTATCTTTGCCACCCCGAAATAAAACCATCGGGCTACTACAATGTTTCGCAACATTATTTTTAAACAACTAAACGCTGATGTACAGGAGAGTGGTGCTGATACAGCAACACCTACAGCGATAACAAATGCACCTGTTGCGCTTACAGCGCATGATGATTTTGATTGGACGGTTGATAAAAGAAATGTGTCTGCTTACTCTGCAACCGAAAAAGAGAAGTATCACAAAGTTTACGAGAACACTTTCATTCAACTCAACGACGGTGAATTGATTAAGGGAATCGTAGTGGGATTGACAAAAACAGATGTTGTTTTAAACATCGGTTTCAAAAGTGATGGATTGATTTCGTTCAACGAATTCCGTGACATTCCTGGCTTGAAAGTAGGCGATGAAGTGGAAGTGATGATCGTAGAAAAAGAAGACCGCGATGGTCATCTCAATCTAAGCCGTCGTCAGGCTCGTATTACGCGTGCTTGGGAGCGTATTGTTGAAGTACACAAAACTGGCGAGGTGATTACGGGTACTGTTACCTCAAAAACAAAAGGAGGATTAATCGTCGACGTATTTGGTATGGAAACCTTCCTGCCAGGATCTCAAATTGACGTGAAACCTGTAACAGATTATGATCAATTCGTTGGTAAGACCATGGAATTTAAAGTGGTTAAGATCAATGAGGCGATTAAGAATGCAGTGGTGTCTCATAAAGCATTAATAGAAAGTGATATTGAAGCACAGCGTGCTCAAATTATGAGCAAGCTGGAAAAAGGACAGGTACTTGAAGGAACTGTAAAGAACATTACAGATTTTGGTGCCTTTATGGATTTGGGTGGATTAGATGGATTGCTCTATATCACAGATATTTCATGGGGTCGTATCGCACATCCAACTGAGGTATTAAAATTAGATCAGAAGATCAATGTAGTAGTACTTGATTTCGATGATGAAAAGCGTCGTATCAGTCTTGGATTAAAGCAATTGACTCCTCATCCTTGGGATGTGCTTTCTGATTCAATTATAGAAGGAAATGTAGTGAAGGGTAAAGTGGTGAATATCGAGGACTATGGAGCTTTTCTTGAAATCCAGCCTGGTGTAGAAGGGTTGGTTCACGTTTCTGAAATTACTTGGGCAAATACCCCTGTAAATGCCAAGGAGTTTTTCAAATTAGGAGACGAGCACGAAGCGAAAATTGTGACATTGGATAAAGAAAGTCGTAAGATGAGCTTATCTATCAAGCAACTCTCTGCAGATCCATGGAATGAGATTGATCAAAAATTCCCAGAAGGAAGTCGTCATGCTGGACTAGTGAAAAACATTACCAATTATGGAGTGTTTGTAGAGCTTGCTCCAGGTATCGGAGGGATGATTCATATCAGTGATCTCAGCTGGTTGAAGCGTTTTAATCATCCAACTGAGTATACCAAAGTTGGACAACACATTGATGTGATGATTCTAGGAATAGACAGAGAAAACCGTAAGCTTCAATTGGGCCACAAGCAATTGGAAGAAGATCCATGGAATACGCTTCAGGATACGTTGGCAATTGGCAGCATTCACGAAGGGTTAGTAACTCGCCGTGATGACAAAGGTGCCACCATACAATTGCCTTATGGTCTGGAAGGGTTTGCTCCAAATCGACATTTAGCAAAAGAAGATGGTAAAAACATAGCTGCTAATGAAACCGCTTCCTTTATGGTGATTGAGTTTGATCGCAATGAAAAGCGGATCGTACTTTCTCATACCCGCATTTGGGAACAGGGTAAAGTAGAAGAAGCAGAAGTTGTAAAAAAAGAAGCTCGTGCCGATGCTGATAAAACAAAGAAAGCTGTAAAGAATATCCAAAGTAAAGTAGAGAAAACAACCCTTGGTGATTTAGGGGTGTTAGCCGATTTAAAGAAAAAAATGGATGGTGGGGCTGAGGAAAAGTCGGGCGAATAAATTCTACAGGTAACGATAAGTAAAAGGCTGCCCAGCGGGCAGCCTTTTTTATGCTTATTTTGGTTTTAAGGGGGTTATATTTGTTAGAACCTGTAAATCCGAATGTCTAGAATCGTTCTTAGGCTCTTTCGTGCCAATTTGATTCGAAAATTGGTCTTTTTGCTTGTAGGGACTGCCTCCTATCCAGGGCTTGCCATATTCAATAAGTTACGTATCAGCGGAACCGAGCATCTCAAGAAATTGCCCAAAGAAAATGTTCTGTTTGTAAGTAATCACCAAACTTATTTTGCGGATGTGATTGCCTTCTTTCAGATTTTTTGTGCCGTGAAATGGGGAAGGAAAAACACATTGGGCTTACCTTTTTATTTGCTTAATCCCTTTACTCGTGTCAATTACATTGCAGCGGTGGAAACCATGAAGGATAATTTATTGACACGTTTGTTTTTATTAGCAGGAGGAATTACAGTTAAAAGAACCTGGCGTGCCGGTGGGCAAGACGTAAGAAGGGGATTGGACCCCTCTGATACTCGAAAAATTGTTCGCGCATTACAACATAATTGGGTTATTACGTTTCCTCAGGGAACTACACGTCCTTTTGCTCCAGGGCGCAAAGGGACAGCGCTGATTATTAAAGAAAGTAAGCCAATTGTTGTTCCAATTCTGATCAATGGTTTTTGGCGTGCTTTTAATAAAAAGGGTCTACGCTTAAAGAAAAGGAATACTAGATTATCTGTACAGTTCAAGGCGCCGCTAGTCATTGACTATGAAGCACCGGCTGATAAAATAATGGAACAGATCATGGATGCGATTGAGCAGAGTAAAGCGTACATGCTAAAGGGACGGCATCATCGTGTGGAGAGCATTCCTGCGTAACGGAATTTCACTCGTTAATAAAAAGTGCTTTTAATTCAGAAGCGTCATTCGGCTTCATCTTTCCGCCTAAAATCAAACGTACTTGTCTGCGACGAAGTGCACCTTCAAATAATTTCTTCTCTTCCTCACTTGTTACTTGTACCGGAGGAACGGGCCGAGGCTTTCTGTTTGGATCTAATGCTACAAAAGTGTAATAGGCCTCGTTACTTTTATACTTGAATTGTTGAATTAGATCTTCTCCCCAAACTCGTAAATAAATCTCCATCGACGAGTTAAAGGCTCTGGTAATTTTAGCCTCAATATGAACTGTGTTCCCCAGTTTGATGGGATTTTCAAATGAGATATTGTCTACTGATGCAGTTACACAGGGAGCATTGCAATGTTTCTGCGCAGCTAGAGCCGCAGCGATATCCATCCAATACATGAGACGTCCACCCATCAAGTTTCCAAATAAATTGGTGTCATTGGGTAAAACTAATTCCGTCATCACTGTTAAACTATCGGAGGGAGACTTGGGTTGCATATAACGATTTCTACAAAGATAATGCACCCGAACTGGGAATGGAATTGTTACTTTTTGTGTCAGGTTTTAGCGCTGAGAAAATATATTTTTCCGCCTTTTTCCAGTAATCAAAAAAGGAATTGAATCGGCCCGTTAGTTCAGGAACTAACCAGTCTCTTTCTTCTTTTTCCCCAGGGAAATGGATGAAAGCGGGATGCTCCTTTGTGAGTATTGCTTTTGATTTTTTTAAGGCTGTGAGCTCACCCACTTCGCCAGTAAACACTTGCAAGCCTTCAATTTGGTTGGATAGTTCCAGCATGAAATTGATCACCTTGTCACTAATTGGGTGCTCTCTAAAATGGGAAGGTTCCAGTACAAGTATTCTGTTTGCCTTTATACCTATTTTCCATTCGGGGTCTAGGTGATAGGGATGATATAGTAGGGTTGGTAAGTTAGGGTCTACTTTTGGTAAACGTTTTTTGGGAAGTGTTGTAAGTAGAGTAGGGGCAATCCATTCTTTCAACACAGCTGGAATTTGCTGTGTTGGCAAGTCACTATAAGCAAGATCCAAAAAAGTTCCAGTCTGGCTGGTGTTACAAAATCGATTTATGTTCTCTTGATTGCAGAAATACTTTTTGGCAGAAAATGTCCCGGCTACCCATTGCCAGCTTAGCGCATTGCTTGCCAGGTCGCCATCTAGCAAATGATAGTACATCCATTTTGAGGGTAAACTCCAATGTGATTGAGCAGTGTTACAAATAATAGAGGCTAGATACATTCGAACGTGATTATGCATGTAGCCGGTTTGGTATAAGTCTACAATACCCTTGTCAATGGCTTCAATACCGGTTGAGGCATCGACAATCGCTTTAGATAATTTGGATGTTCTGATTGGAGAGTGACAAACTCGGATGTCTTCAAATATTTCATCGCCTAATTGTTGCCAGACACGTTGATAATAATCACGCCATGCCAGCTCTTGAATAAAGCGTTTCACTTGGTGTGTGGAATATTCTTTTTTGAGAATTATATCAGCAATTTGGCGTGTAGAGATTACCCCCCTGGAAATATAGGGAGATAGATAAGTAACCTTTCCATCCAAATAATTTCGGCTGCTTCCGTATGCAACAGGATCAATCTGTTGCATACGGTTTTTGATTGCTTTTATATCTGTTGGGAAATGCATTTAACTCAATAAACAACTAACTCAATATTTGGTTTGATCAAGTTTCTTTAAATACGCATTTGCAATAGCAAAAAGTCTTTCTTTTTTATCTGGGTTCATTTTATCTAATGTTTTCAAAAGCATGCCTAGACGGGGGTTGCTTGAAAAGAACTTTCGTTGTTTATCCATGAATCGCCAAAAGAGACCATCCCAAATTTCAGGCCAATTCGCCTGTATATCATTATCTAATGTCAGGGCCACTCCCTTTTCCCAGTTGCCCATTTTTAACAAGTAATTACTTCCACTGATGTAGGGCTTGGTGGTCATAATTCCACCATCCGCAAATTGGGTCATGCCATAGACATTCGGCACCATTACCCAGTCATAACTATCAATATACCACTCCATAAACCATTGGTAGACTTCATTGGGGTCAAATTCGCAGAGCAACATAAAGTTGCCTAACACCATTAAGCGCTCAATATGATGTGTGTACGCATGTTTTTGTAATTGATGAATAAGATGGTCAATCGGAATAATTCCAGTTGTGCCATTCCAGAAAGAAGCAGGAATTTTTCGGTTGAAACCCCAATAGTTACACGTGCGTTGTAAACGTCCTTCTCTTTCATACACCGCTCTGATGAATTCTCTCCATCCTATAATTTGTCTGATAAATCCTTCTAAGGAGTTAAGCGGTATTTTTTTCTTATTGGCCTCTTCAAGTGCAGCAGTTATTATTTCGTTGGGCTGTAACAGCCCAATATTCAGTAAAGGACTTAGTAGCGAGTGATGTAACCAAGGGTGTTGCATGGACATGGCATCTTCATAGGGGCCAAATTCCTGAAATCTATTTTTGATAAAATCTTTTAGCCAAGCTTTTGCATCTTGGTGCGTGACAGGGTAAATGAATGATTCGGTACTACCTGGGTTCTTAGCAAAATTCTTTTTTACATATTGTACCGATTCAATGGTGTATTTGCAAGTCTTAGTGATAGGAAGGGCAGGAGGGGTTAAACCAGATGGGTATCGCTTCCTGTTTTCGTCGTCAAAGGTCCATTTACCACCTATAGGCTTTCCCTTTTCATCTACAAGGATCTTTCGTTGCTTTCGTTGCCAACAGTAAAAATCAGTTTGGAAATATGTTTTCTTTTGGTCAAAATAATTATTGACTTCATTCAGGGTATTTAAAAAACCCGGGTTTTCGTAGCGTACTAGGCTTATGTTTTTTGCCTGAAGTATTTTTTTATGCAACCAATCGTCAATAGGATCTATGTAATGTAGTGTGCCTAGTCCTTTCTTAGTCTGATTTTCTAAATGGTTACTGAGGTCATGCTCTTTGGAGGTCGCTTCAACGTAAAAAACCGTATATCCATGCTGCCGGAGTAAATCCTCATAGGCCTTCATAGCGGCTCTGAGTAGAACTAGTTTCTGCTGGTGGAAGGGGTAAAGAGAAAAGAATAATGATTCTTCTATTAACACTACTTCTTGACCCTTTTTCAGTGCAGGATTTGGCCAAAAAAGCTGGTGAGGAAATAAAATGGTCTGTGTCTTCATTTTATGCTGGTAGAAGTTAAACAATCATCCATTGTGATTGTTCTATAAAAAAAGTATAATGGAACCTTTACGTGGAAAAAACATTCTTATTGCCGGTGCTACCGGGGATATTGGTTTTCATACAGCACGCCTTTTACAGGGAAGTGGGGCCCAGCTCTTTCTCACGGGTCGAAATGCCGAATTACTCCAAACAAATGCCCAACAGCTAGGGCTGTTGGGTAATCAGTATTTATCCGTTGATCTCTCTATGCCAGAGGCTGGTGAAAAACTAGCCAAGGCCTATTTTGAATTGTTTCCCACCATTGATATTCTTATTAATGCGGCAGGTATTGGTATCATAAAACCACTGGAGCAGCTTACAGAAGAAGATATGTTGAATAGCCTACAGGTAAATCTGCTAGCTCCTTACAGGCTGCTAAAGGCATTTCTCCCCGCTATGAAAACTGCCAAAAAGGGGTTGATTATAAATATTCCTGGGGTATTGGGTAAAGTTCCAATGGCAGGAGCAGCAGCCTATAGTGCTTCTAAATATGGATTAGTGGGGATGATGCAGAGTGTACGAGAAGAGATCAAGCGAACAGACATTCGAATTACCAATGTATTTATGGGAGGTGTCAACTCAGGATTTTGGGATACCATTGATTTAAGGGTACAACGTGAAAAAATGATACAACCAGAAGAAGCGGCCCGCACCATTTGGTTTCTGTGCCAACAACCGGCTAGTGGGGTCGTAAGTGAGTTGGTCTTGCAGCCCTTCAATCATCAGGCTATTTGAGTATTACCAGTAGTAAAGTATCTGCTCGGCAACTACTAATTTTGCAGGGCTTTAAGCTTTTCTCTTTTTATGAAAACCCCGCCAACACTTCCATCCTTTGAAAATACAGCGCTTGCCTTTCAATATAAATCCAATGCTGATCTAAAAAAAGCACGGTTTTTATTTGGAATGATGTCAACTCCCTGGATTGTTAAGTTAGGTACTGTGCTAACCCCCTGGGCTACCCGGGTTGGATTGCCCGTGAAGGGTTTAATACGTTCCACGCTTTTTTCTCAGTTCATTGGGGGTGAATCGTTGGAGCAAACAGCGACCGTAGCAAAAAAACTCGCCGACTATCGGGTGCAGGTTATCCTGGATTATGGTGTTGAAGGAAAACAAGGGGAGTCTTTTTATGATGAAGCACGTGATCAATTTATCAACGTGATTGATTTTGCAGCTACTCAGCCAAACATTCCATTTATCAGTATAAAACTTACAGGGCTTGCTCGCTTTCAGTTGTTGGAAGAAATACATTGCAAGATGGTGTCGCTTGAGCTTCCATTACTGGAGCGATATGAAAAGGCGTTGAGTTTATTGCCTTTGGAGTTGTTAAACGAGTGGGGTAGAGTTTGTTCTCGGATGGAAAAAATTTGCTTTCATGCTGCTATTCGTCAAGTGGCTGTTGCGTTGGACGCAGAGGAAACTTGGATCCAGGAACCCCTTGATGCACTAGCTGCAGTAATGATGGAGTTGTGTAATAAAAAGAGGCCCATCGTTTATAATACCTTTCAATTGTACCGTAGTGATCGTTTAGCTTTTATTAAGCAAATGCATACTTTGGCCACTGAGTGCGGGTATATATTAGGCGCAAAATTGGTTAGAGGAGCTTATATGGAAAAAGAGAGAAAACGTGCTGCGTTGATGGGCTACGCTTCTCCTATTAATCCTACCAAGGGATCTACAGATGAACTATATGACCATGCATTGAACTATTGCATCGATCATCTGGATTCGTTTGGAATTATTGTTGCATCACATAACGAAAAAAGCAATTTGCTAGCGGTACGTAAGTTGCTAGAAAATGGCCACTCGCTGCAACATTCACATATTCATTGGAGTCAGCTCTATGGAATGAGTGACAACATCACCTTTAATTTAGCCAATGCAGGGTGTGGGGTTAGTAAGTATCTACCCTTTGGTCCTATTGAGGACGTAGTGCCTTATTTGATGCGTCGCGCACAAGAAAATACTTCTGTAAAGGGGCAGACCGGGCGTGAGTTGGGACTCATCCAAAAAGAATTGGCCAGACGTGCTCAATCAGCTTAATATTGCAGTATGCAGCAATATCACGAATTACTTCGACATATACTTGAAAACGGAACCGATAAGACAGATCGTACCGGAACAGGTACCCGAAGTGTATTTGGATACCAGATGCGTTTTGATCTTTCAAAAGGGTTTCCTCTTGTTACTACTAAAAAAGTTCATCTCAAGAGTATCATTTATGAATTATTATGGTTTCTGAAAGGACAAACCAACATTGCCTATTTGAAGGAAAATGGTGTAAGCATTTGGGATGAATGGGCTGATGAACGTGGCGAATTGGGTCCGGTTTATGGAAAACAGTGGAGGAGTTGGGAAGGCAAGGATGGAAAAGTTATTGACCAGATTACAGAGCTGTTGCATCAATTAAAAACTAATCCAGATAGTCGTCGAATGATTGTAAGTGCTTGGAATGTTGCAGAGCTTTCACAAATGGCACTGATGCCTTGTCATTCTCTTTTTCAATTTTATGTAGCTGACGAAAAATTAAGTTGTCAACTTTATCAACGTAGTGCGGATGTTTTTTTAGGCGTTCCATTCAATGTCGCCTCTTACGCTCTATTAACGCATATGATAGCGCAGGTTGCAGGATTAAAGCCCGGAGATTTTGTACATACGTTTGGGGATGTGCACATTTATAACAACCACGTTGAGCAGGTGAAATTACAATTAAGCAGAGCACTCTTTCCTCTTCCTCAACTTCGTTTGAATTCTGCTGTAACAAATCTTTTTGATTTCCAGTTTGAGGACATAGAGATCATGAATTATCAATGTCATCCGGCTATCAAGGCTCCTGTTGCCATTTAAATAAATAATTATTATGCAGATTTCCCTTGTTGTTGCAGCTGCCACTAATAATGCCATTGGTAAAGGGGGTGCTATGCCATGGCATTTACCAGCTGACCTGCGGCATTTTAAAAATACAACCTGGGGTATGCCAATTGTGATGGGACGAAAAACATTTGAATCTTTAGGGAAGGCACTGCCTGGCCGCACAAATATTGTCATCACTCGCCAAACTGATTGGGCGTCATTGGAAAATGAGGTAGTTGTCGTTTCATCAGTGGCACAGGCACTCGAAAAAGCCGCCCTTTGTAAAACTAACGAAGTGATGGTGATTGGGGGCGGGGAGATTTATCAATTATTTTTTTCTCAAGCAACACGCATTTATCTAACAAGAGTGGAGGCAAATCCAGACGCCGATACTTTCTTTCCGGCTATTCACGCTGCAGAGTGGAAACTGGTTCAACAGTTAGATCGGGAAGCAGATGCTCGTAACGCCTTTAACTATTCTTTCCAGACCTGGGAAAGAAAGTCTTGAAAATGCACATGTATTCTACGGCTGAACTAGTAATTAATTATTTGCGGTTTTATTGGAAAGCTTCCAATTCGAAGGGGCATGGCGTTCATTCTCCTTTTGTCTTCGATTTTATTAATGAGGTGTTGCAGGATACATCCATAGATCCCTCATTTGAGAAATGGAAAGGTTGGAGATATGATTTATTACATTCTAGGGAGAAGATTCAATTAGAAGAAATTGGTGCAGGATCAAGAATTGGAAATTTTCGTACTAGTACAATAAATGCGCTAGTAAAGCGAACTTCCAAGCCCGTTCGTACGGCACATTTACTCTATCGACTTTTAAAACACTATCAGCCTAACTCTATTTTAGAATTGGGTACTTCTGTTGGGCTTTCTGCTTCCCTTTTTTCATTGGCAAGACCGGATGCAAGGATTCATACCATCGAAGGTGTTTCGACAATACACACTAAAGCTGTTGAGTATCTTAAAAAGTGGAATTGTAAAAATGTACAGTGCCATTTAGGAAATTTAGATTTCATTCTACCTGAAGTGTTACAAATAATGCCTGCGCCTGATCTTGTTTTTATGGATGGCAATCATCAAGAGGGGCCAACTCTTCATTATTTTAATCAAGTGGTAGAATACCTGTCAGATTCGGCTATTGTTTTGGTAGATGATATTCATTGGAGTGCAGGCATGGAGTGTGCCTGGAAGCAAATTCAACAGCATCCTCGTGTTACAGCCACAATCGATCTTTTCCAATTGGGGTTGGTGTTATTTCGTCCTTCTTTTCACACCAGGTTGCACTCTAAGATCCGGTTTTAATGCTTACCTTAGCAACGCAGTTTTCTAATAGCTGCGCACACAATTATGACAATTGGTGTACTCCGGGAGTCTGCTCCTGAAACGCGGGTTTCAATAACTGATGAAATCGTCGCGACATTAACAAAAAAAGGTCATCAAGTTTTAGTTGAAAAAGGTGCTGGGGAAAAAGCATTTTGTACCGATGCTGCTTATGCAGCTGCAGGTGCTAAAGTTACTGATCGCTCCAGTGTTATTGCAGAGGCTAGTACTATTTTGGCTATGCATTCATTTTCAATAGAAGCTGAAAGTGTTTTCAAGGATAAAATTCTAATTGGGGCCTACCAGCCTCTATACAGAAAGGATTGGGTACAGCAAGCAGCCACTAGCGGAGTAACTTGTTTTTCATTGGATATGCTGCCGCGCACCACTCGTGCACAGTCAATGGATATATTAAGCTCTCAGGCAAATATTGCAGGGTATAAAGCGGTGCTATTAGCTGCTAACAGCTATGGTCGTTATTTCCCGATGTTTATGACAGCTGCAGGAAGCATTGCGCCAGCCAAAGTGCTCATTCTAGGTGCAGGGGTTGCTGGATTACAGGCCATTGCTACAGCCAAACGATTAGGGTCGGTGGTGGAAGTATTTGATACGCGTCCTGCTGTTAAAGAGGAAGTGATGAGCTTGGGAGCAAAGTTTATTGAAGTGGAGGGCGCTGCAGATGCGAGTAAGGCAGGTGGGTATGCAGTAGAACAAAATGAAGAGTACCAACGACGCCAACGTGAGCGAATCGCACAATCCGCTGCGAAAGCCGATATTATTATCACTACAGCGCAGATTCCTGGAAAACGTGCGCCTCTTTTAATCACAGAGGAGATGATCGCTTCCATGCGAAACGGTTCAGTCATAGTTGATCTGGCTGCTTCTACGGGCGGTAATACTCCCTTTACCAAGGATGCTGAAACTGTAGTTAAAAATGGGGTTAGTATCATAGGCGCATCTAGTTTGCCAGCCACTCTTTCTGCAGATGCAAGCAAACTTTACGGCAAAAATCTATACAACTTTTTCCAATTGTTACTGGATAAAAACAATGCATTGGTATTGAATTGGGACGATGATCTGGTTAAGGGTTCTTGTATTACACATGAGGGTAAAATTGTTCACGAGCGTCTAGCTTAAAATATAAAATATGCAATCTGTTTTGGAATGGATCGGTAAACATCAGGAGATTATTTACATTGTTGCCTTGATGATTTTTGTAGGGATTGAGATTATTGGTCGTGTCCCTAGTGTGTTACATACTCCATTGATGAGTGGTGCAAATGCTATCCATGGTGTTGTTATTATTGGAGCAATCATCGTGATGGGTAAAGCCTCATCTGATAATTATCTGGCATTGATACTCGGTTTTGTTGCTGTGGTGGTGGGTACTTTAAATGTGGTAGGTGGTTTTGTGGTAACGGATCGAATGCTGGAGATGTTCTCTAAAAAGAAAAAACAATCCTGATTTCTAAACTTATAACTAGTGGAACAGCACCTCCTTACGTTAATTTATTTAATCTCCTCTGTCACTTTTATTGTGGGGCTAAAAATGCTTTCTCATCCGGCTACTGCGCGCAATGGGAATTTTGTGGCAGCCTTTGGAATGACGATTGCAATTTTTGGTACCATTTTTCATTATCAAGAAGAAGGGAGACACTTGGGAAATTATCCATGGATTTTTGGAGGTATTTTAATTGGTGCTGTAGTGGGAACGCTTGCAGCGAAACGAGTTAAGATGACTGCAATGCCAGAAATGGTCAGTCTCTTTAACGGAATGGGTGGTGCTTGCGCAGCCTTGATTAGCCTCGTAGAATTTGATCATTTAAGTCATACTGATGGAGCATCGGTTGAGCCTGGTTTTTTGCTGATCATTGTTTTGGGATTGATAATCGGTTCTGTTTCGTTTGCAGGAAGCATTATTGCTTGGGGAAAATTGAACGGATCAGTCAAGGATTATTCTTTTAAAGGGCAACACATCTTCAATCTGCTATTGCTGGGTGTAATCATTGGACTTGCAGTTTATTTGATAGGCTGGATGCCTGCGCAATCTATTTTAGTTTTTTATGTGATCCTTTTTCTTTCGTTATTGTATGGTGTTTTCTTTGTATTTCCTATAGGTGGTGCGGATATGCCAGTTGTTATTTCTTTGCTTAATTCATTCACGGGTGTTGCCGCTGCATGTGGTGGATTTCTCTATGAAAATAAAGTGATGCTCACGGGTGGTATTCTGGTGGGAGCGGCTGGTACGTTATTGACCATTCTGATGTGTAAGGCAATGAATCGTTCTTTAACAAATGTATTGATTGGCTCCTTTGGTGCCAGTGCCGTTGGAAGAGGTTCTTCTACAAGTGTACAAGGTACCCATAAGGAAATTAGTTTGAGTGATACAGCTGTGTTGATGAGCTATGCTAATAAAGTTTTTATTGTTCCAGGATACGGACTGGCCGTTGCGCAGGCACAACATGCTTGCCATGAGCTCGAAAAATTATTAGAAAGTAAAGGGGTAACAGTAAAGTACGCCATTCATCCTGTTGCAGGTCGGATGCCAGGTCATATGAATGTTCTCCTTGCAGAGGCCGATGTTCCTTATGATAAATTATTGGAAATGGAGCAGGCTAATGAGGAATTTTCTACCACTGATGTAGTGCTGATTCTAGGTGCCAACGATGTAGTAAATCCTGCTGCAAAAACGGATCCGTCATCTCCAATATATGGTATGCCTATTTTGGATGTTGAATTAGCCAAGCATGTTATTGTAAATAAGAGAAGCATGAAGCCTGGGTATGCAGGTATTGAAAATGAACTTTTCTTTCGTCCTAAGACTTCCATGTTGTTTGGCGATGCTAAGAAAGTGCTGCAAGACCTGGTAGCTGAAATTAAGAATCTTTGATTCTATTATCCTTAAGTTGTGCAATTACCTATCGCGCTACTCAATTCTTTGGACGGTCTTCCTGGGTTTGATCGAGAGGCTTTCATTCAACGACATCTAGAGGCAGACTCTATGACCTCGCTACGTTTGAATCCCGATAAACAACCTGCTTTGCCTTTTTCGCTTCGAAAAGTTCCTTGGGCTCTTCAAGGTTTTTATGTTGATCCACGGCCTTCATTTACGTTCGATCCTTTTTTTCATGCAGGTTGCTATTATGTGCAAGAGGCTAGCAGCATGTTGCTGGAGCAGGCGTTTATTCAACATATGTCTTTGCAACAACCTATTTGTGCATTAGATTTATGCGCTGCCCCAGGTGGAAAGACTACTCACCTTTATTCTTTGTTGCCCAAAGGCAGTGTATTAGTGGCTAACGAAGTGATAAAGTCTCGAGTGAATCTACTTCGGGATAACTGTATTAAATGGGGCACTACTGCTGTGGTAGTCACTCAAAATGATCCATACCATTTTCAAGAGTTAGCCGATCTATTTGATTGGATTACCCTGGATGCACCCTGTAGTGGAAGTGGGCTTTTCAGGAAAGATCCCTTGGCAATTTCTTCATGGAGTGAATCACATGTTATTCATTGTGCCCAACGACAGCAGCGAATATTGGCCGCGGCTTGGCAGGCTTTAAAGCCGGGCGGCATATTATTTTACTCAACCTGTTCCTACTCTCTAGAAGAGAATGAAAATATTATTTCCTGGGCAAAAAATGAATTAGAGGCTACTGTTCTTCCATTGCAATTGGATAATGCGTGGGGAACTCAGGAAAGTGAAGTTGGCTATCGCTGTTGGCCACATCAAATGCGCGGAGAGGGTTTTTATTTTTGTTGTTTGCAAAAGTCGGCAGATTCGTCTCCTGCCTACTCTTCAATAAGAGTAGATAAGTTTTTGCCACTACCACAAAAAGAAAATCAACGGTTAAACGGGTGGATTGATTTAGATGATCAACATTTGTTTGAAGCGGGTGGGCAATTGCATGCCTGGCCTGTTTCCCAATGGGACTTACTCACTTTGTTCAAACAAAAGTTATACATCTGCTATGCTGGACTGCGAATTGGTCAATGGATGAAAGAAAAATTTATTCCTGATCATGCCCTTGCGCTGTCGAACCAAGTAGCGTCAACAGTTAGTGCCTTTGCATTAGAAAAGGAACAAGCTATACATTATTTACAACGAAAAGAGATTGCTGTGTCTAATGTGAATCGGGGATGGAATCTTGTTACCTACAATGGCTTTGGGTTGGGATGGGCCAATGTTTTGGAGGGTCGAATCAATAACTACTATCCAAAAGAATTTAGAATTCTCAAGGACAAGGAGTGAATTATTTTTCAAATCTAAATCCTGCTAAAAAAGCAGCGATATTCAATCTTTTTTTACCTTCTAGCTGCATTTCATCAATACAAAGCCATCCATCTTCGCAAGCAAAGCGTAAGTAACTTTTCTCGTCTGTCTCAAATTCACCAGTATTTTTTTGTGGAGTTGCTTGCATGATCGTTCCCGAAAAAATTTTGAGTTGCTTGCCTTGAAACTGTGTATAAGCGCCAGGAATTGGGCTGAGGCCACGAATTAAATTGAGTACAGTTTGTGCTGGCTGGTTCCAGTTGATATGCCCCGTTTCCTTAGAAATTTTAGGGGCATGTTTAATTATATTTTCACTCGCTACTTGTGGTTGTGGAGACAGCTGGCCATTTACGTATTTTTCGATTGTTTCTACTAATAACAGGGCACCCAGCTGTTGGAGTTTTATGTAAAGCGAACCAAAATTGTCGGAAGGCTCAATAGAGAGAGATTTCGATAGTAAAATATCTCCGGTATCAATTTCTTGTTTGAGTAAAAATGTAGTTACACCTGTAGTTTGCTCCCCATTAATTAATGCCCAATTAATAGGAGCCGCTCCTCTGTATTGCGGGAGCAAAGAGCCGTGAAGATTGATGGTGCCTAAAGGGGGACGATTCCAGACTATTTCAGGTAGCATTCGAAAGGCAACAACTATTTGTAAATCTGCTTTCCATTGATCAAGTTGCTCTAGAAAAGTTGGATCTTTTAATTTGACGGGTTGTAAAATCGGTAAATGATTGGTGAGCGCAAATTTCTTTACTGCACTTTCTTGTAATTGTAATCCCCTCCCTGCTGGTTTATCGGGGGAAGTGACCACTCCAACAATTGTAAAACCTGCTTCTAACAGAGCGCGCAAACTCGCAACTGCAAAATCAGGGGTCCCCATAAATACAATACGGGTTGATTTTTTTTGATCTGACATGGATGCGAAAGTACAAAATGTCTTTTCCGCTACTCAAAATCTGGGTAGAGTAAATAGCGTTTTCTGATTGTTTTGAATTGCATTATTGCTGGTTCCCAAGATTTACGAATTTCTGTCTCCGTTTTTCCTGCTTTAATTTGTTTGGCTAGCTCACTATTCCCCGCAAGTTTATTAAAAAAGGATTTAGAGGGATCACCTGTTTTTGGAATCAGAAAGAAGCTATCCTTAACTGGGTAAAGTTGATAAGCCCTCAACAGCCAGTTCAATTGTATTTTGTTGCTTACTTTTTGTTTCACTTCCGCTGCCGTTCCTCCAAAATCCCAGCCATAGCATAGCTTTCCATAATGTTTAGAGTTTTTAGCTCCTTCATTGGGATTAGGAGTAAAGCTGATGAGGCTTTTAGGAAGGTTTGGATGTCCTATTAACTGAAAGGGTCTGTCTGTCCCTCTGCCTTCACTGAGCACAGTTCCTTCAAATAAACAAGTGGTGGGATATAAATAGATTGATTGTATGGTTGCAAGATTAGGGGAGGGACGTACCGGTAAAATATAGCTTGACTTATGCGTGTAATTTTCGCAAGGGATTACTGTTAATTTGAATGCTGATTTTTCATCATTAATCTCCATGGGAGTCAAGACTTCAGGTGCACTGGCGCTAACTTTTGCGGGGTCTAATGATGCAGAAGCTTCAGCAGGCTCTTTCTTACCTTCTCTTATCCATTTTTCACCCAGTAACATTTTTGCATATTCGCCAATGGTCATTCCATATACGATTGGCACGGGCTGCATACCAACAAAAGAGCGGTAACTAGTATCTAAAACAGGACCATCTACATAGTGACCGTTTGGATTAGGTCGGTCCAGAACAATCAAAGGCTTGTTGAATTCAATGGCAGACTCCATGTACGCTTCTAGCGATGAAATGAATGTGTAGAAGCGAGTGCCAACATCTTGGATATCGAAAATTAAAATGTCAACTTCTTGGAGATCTTTTTCAGTTGGTTTTCTTTTTGCGCCATATAAAGAGATTACAGGGATGCCCGTTTTTTCATCAATATAATCACCCACCTTTTCACCCGCGTCGGCATTTCCTCTAAATCCGTGTTCTGGGCCAAAAATGGCACGTATTTTAATACCCAGATCTTGCAAAGTGTCAACCAGGTGTTTTCCCCCAACCATTGAGGTTTGGTTGGCAAATATGCCGACACTTTTTCCTTTTAATAAGGGCAGGTATTGATCTAAGCGGTTAGCACCAGGACTGATTGTATTTGCATTCGATGCATTTTTGACAATCGTTCGTTGTTGTCCATGTGCGGATATAAATCCGATGAATACTATCAAAAATAAATAGGGCTTGCGCATGCTTATGGTTTGAGTAATGAAAATACAAAAAAGGGGAGTAAAAAAAGGTAGTGGGCCACTCAATTATATTACCTTGCGGGTAAATTTTTTTAAAATGGCAGTAGTAAAATCAGGTGATAGTGTAAAAGTGCATTATCATGGTAAGTTAACTAATGGAGAAACATTTGACTCTTCCACTGGAAGAGAACCATTGCAATTTAAAGTCGGAACTGGTGCTGTGATTAAGGGATTTGACGAGGGTGTTACCGGAATGTCCGTTGGGGAGAAAAAAACAATTCATATCCCATTTTTGGAAGCCTATGGACAACATAGTCCTGAAATGGTTATTGATATGCCTAAGGAAAGATTCCCCGCCGATATGGAAATTTCTGTTGGGATGCCACTTCAAATGAGTGATGGACAGGGTAGAACATACCAGGTCACTATTACAGAAATTAAGGAGACCACTGTTATATTGGACGCCAATCATCCATTAGCAGGCAAGGATTTAGTATTTGACTTAGAATTAGTTGAAATAGAAGGTGGCAGCTCCTTGATCATTACACCTTAACCTAAAGTGATATGGATTTTTTATTGCAACAGTACGCTTATACTGTGCGTGATCGGTTTATGCGGTATGTACAGATCGATACACAAAGTGATCCTCACAGCAATAGTTTCCCAAGCACAGAAAAACAAAAGGATCTCTCTGTGTTATTGGTGAACGAATTGAAGCAAATGGGTATCTCTGACGCTCATCTAGATGAGTGGGGATACGTAATGGCCACTATCCCGTCAACAATACCTGAGACGGTTCCTGTCATTTGTTTTTGCGCACATGTTGATACCGCGCCCGATTGTAGTGGCACAGGTGTAAAACCGATATTACATTCTAAATACCAGGGACAGGATATAGTACTACCCGATGATAAAACCCAGATCATTAGTCCTGCAAAATATCCTTATCTCTTGCAAAAAATTGGAGATGACATAATTACTGCCTCTGGTACCACATTGTTAGGGGCTGATGATAAAGCAGGGGTTGCGATTATCATGGACTTTGCCCATTTTTTAATGACAAATCAAGGGTGTAAACATGGGCCTATTCGTCTATTGTTTACTCCGGATGAGGAGGTAGGTCGGGGTACTGAAAAATTGGATGTAAAAAAGATTGGAGCTTCCTTTGGCTACACATTAGATGGCGGTGAGTTGGGTAGCTTGGAGTATGAGACGTTTAGTGCAAATGCGGTAGCTATTCATTTTCAGGGTGTAATTGCACATCCGGGATATGCAAAGGGAATTTTGGTCAATGCTATTAAAATTGCCTCTTATTTTGTAGAGCAACTACCTAAACAATCGTTGTCGCCAGAAACGACAGCTGGCAGAGAGGGGTTTGTACATCCAATGCATATAAATGGGAATGCTAACCGATCTATTGTGGAGTTTATTATTCGCGATTTTGACACGAGCGAATTGAAAGTGAAACAAGATTTCTTATATGAATTGGCAAAAAGCGTTTGTGCGCAATTTCCAGGGTCAAGTTTTGATTTTGTGGTCACGGAGCAGTACCGCAATATGAAAAAGATAGTAGATGCGCATCCTCAAGTAGTAGCGTTAGCGCAACGGGCTATTGAAAAAACTGGCTTGAAGGTGAAGACCGAAAGTGTAAGAGGTGGAACTGATGGTTCCCGATTGTCTTTTTTAGGGCTTCCTTGCCCAAATCTATTTGCAGGCGAAAATGCCATTCACTCTAAGCATGAATTTGTTTCTGTACAGGATATGCAGAAATCTGTCCAGACCTTAGTAAATTTGGTAACCTTGTCGGCACAGTGTAGTGCTGACTGATAAATTAAATCATCATGCAATATTTTAGTTGGCTGTGGGAGCACTGGTATTTGCTAGTGTTGCTCGCGTTCTTTTTCTCCGGTCTGTTTACAATTAATCAGGGCTACATCGGGGTAATAACAATGTTCGGCAAGTACCGTCGTATTGTGCGTCCGGGGTTGAATTTTAAAATCCCTTTTTTGGAGATAGTGTTTAAAAAAGTATCTATTCAAAACCGTTCTGTTGAGTTAGAGTTTCAGGCGGTTACAAATGATCAGGCAAATGTTTACTTCAAAAGCATGTTGCTCTATGCGGTGCAAAATGCTGACGAGGAAACCATAAAAAAAGTGGCTTTTAAGTTTATTGCCGATAAAGATCTGATGCAGGCCTTGATCCGAACAATTGAAGGGAATATCCGTTCATTTGTGGCAACTAAAAAGCAAGCTGAAGTATTGGGGTTGCGTAGGGAGATTGTACAGTATGTAAAAGTGGAGGTGGATTACTCATTGGAAGAGTGGGGATATCATTTAATGGACCTACAGATCAATGATATCACATTTGATAAATTGATCTTAGACTCGATGAGTAAAGTGGTGGCCTCAAATAACTTGAAAGCAGCTGCAGAAAATGAGGGCCAAGCTTTGTTGATCACTAAAACCAAAGCGGCAGAGGCAGATGGAAATGCAATCAAGATTTCTGCCGAAGCAGAAAGAGAAGCCGCTCGTTTAAGAGGGCAGGGTGTTGCACTTTTTAGAAAAGAAGTTGCTTTGGGTATGACAGAGGCTGCGGAACAATTAAAATTGGCTAACCTGGATACCAATGTCATTTTATTCAGTATGTGGACAGAAGCAATCAAGAACTTTGCTGAGTACGGCAAGGGTAATGTGATTTTTCTAGATGGTAGTGCAGAGGGGATGGAGCGAACCATGAAGCAAATACAAGCTCTTATGGTTAAACCGGCAGGCACAATAGAAAAAGGTTAAAAAACGTTATTACTTTACTTTTAGGACCAATTTTGTATTATGATCCATTTTTTGCAAATCACAGATTCGATCCCCGCTAAAGCCACTTCTGTTGCTGGGGATATCAATAAAGATGGCTTTTTAAGTCTATGGGAATTGCTCTCCACAGGTGGCTGGATCATGATTCCGCTTGGGGTCATGTTTTTGCTAGCTATTTATGTTTTCATTGAGAGATATATGGCCATTAAGGCAGCAGGACGAGTGGATGAGAATTTCATGAATATTATCAAGGATCATCTGCTTACAGGTAATGTTGCTGCGGCAAAGAGTTTTACTAAGAATACAAACAATCCAGTTGCTCGCATCATAGATAAGGGAATTCAACGCATTGGAAAGCCATTAGACAGAATAGAAACCAGCATGGATAATGTGGGCGTACTCGAGATGTATAAACTCGAAAAAAATCTTGCCGTATTGTCTGTTATTTCCAAAGCGGCTCCCATTTTTGGGTTTGTTGGTACCTTGGTTGGCCTTATGCAATTATTTTCGGCAATTAATACGACCAATGAATTTGAGGTAGCAACTATTGCCGGGGGTATTTATACAAAGCTTGTCACTTCCATTTCAGGTCTGGCTATTGGATTACTTGCCTATTTAGGGTACAGTTATTTAAATACTCAAATCGACAAGGCAAGTCACCAAATGGAAGCGGCCTCTGCTGACTTTTTAGATTTATTACAAGAGCCAACTCAGCAACAAGCATCCTAAATGCGATTCAGAAAAAAGCGTAATCAAGAATCTGAAGTCTTTACAGACTCATTGAATGATATCCTATTCATTCTGCTTATGTTTTTTTTGATTGTTGCCACCTTGGCTAATCCAAACGTCATAAAAGTTGGTTTGCCAAAGGGAACAAGAGATACAAAGGCAAAGCAACAGATAATGGTCTCTATTGACAAAAATCAACAATTTTATATTGGTACTACGCCTGTTTCTTCATCTGGGTTTGATTCATCCTTAGCAGCAGAAATTGCAAAATTTCGTACACAAACCGACACACCTACGGTGGTTATTAATGCAGATACAACAGCTTTCTATGGCGAGGTGTATCGCATTATGTTACTAGCAAAAAAGGAGAGGGCAAAAGTAGTAGCGCGAATTGATTAATCATGCCAGGCTCGAATCATCCTTTTTTTACCTTGCATATCTTGTTTTACTTCTCCCTGTAGGCCATTTTCTTCGAGTAGTTTTATTAACTCTTCCGCATAGTGGGGATTGATTTCAAAAAATAATTGTCCTGTCTTTCTCCGCTTTTGTAAAAACAAGGCAGTAATTTTTCTATAGAAGGCCAGGGGATCCTGGGAGGGGGCAAAAAGTGCGAGGGAGGGTTCGTGGTAACGAACTTGTTTGGCTAGTTCACTTATTTCTTTCTCTGTGATATAGGGCGGATTGCTGATTGTAAAATCAAATTCAGGTAAGCTTTCCCATTTGGATTCGTCAAACAAATCCATTTGTAAAAATTCAATGTCGGTTCCTAATTGTTTTGCATTGTTACGAGCTTGTTCAATGGCTTCTTGACTTTTCTCTATCGCCCACACTGAAGCCGCTTTCATTCTTTTTTTTAATGCAATTGCAATACACCCACTTCCTGTTCCAACATCTAATAAGCGTAATTCATTCACTGGAAAACGGCAGTGGCTAATTACCCATTCAACTAGTTCTTCGGTCTCTGGCCTCGGTATTAATACACCTGGTCCTACTTCAAACCGCAGGTTGCAAAACCAGGCTTCACCCAATATATATTGTAGTGGTTCTCCTTTTTTTAATCTATTGATTTGTTGAGTCAGCGTTTCTATTCCTTTGTCCGCAATGTTCAATCGTTGAATTTTGATCCAATCTTTAGGTTCAGATTTTAATTGGAAAAGTAATAGCTCTCTAGTAATTGCGGCGCATTCTTCCTGGTCATATTGATCAGCTATTTTTTGTATGATCCATTTTGCTGCCTCCTGAACTGTCATGCTGCAAACTTACAATGCGCAACAGCAAAATAGCCGTTTCTATTTGCTAGATTTGTTTCGAATGCAAGAGTACAGTTATAAAACTATTGTAAAAACGGGGAAAGGTGAATTTTCAGATCGGGGGAGCCTTATTGGGTGTGCCAGGTTTAATCAATGCGTACCGATAACTGAAGGAGCGCCACTGCTACAATTTATAGAAGCGAATACTGCTTTTTCTGCAGTGAATGGGCTCATTTATCAAGAAGTTGTAGCTAATAAGGATAGCGAATCAACTTAGTTTTTTTTGAACAATGGGTTTACTAATAATTCTTTTGAACCCGCTTGATACAGATAAAATCCCTCACCTGTTTTTACTCCCAATTTTCCATCAGCGACCATTTTTTGAAGAAGCGCAGCTGCTTTATATTTTGGATTATTAAATCCTTCTTCTAATACATGCATAATCGATAGGCAAACATCAAGCCCAATTAGGTCTGCTAATTGCAGAGGGCCCATTGGATGAGCCATTCCTAATTTTATGATTGTATCTATCTCTTGTACACCTGCTACACCTTCCTCCAAACTGCAAATCGCTTCATTGATCATTGGCATCAGAATTCTGTTAGAGATAAAACCAGGAAAATCATTTACAACACAAGGTACTTTTCCTAGTTCTTTACTCATAGTCACAATTGTATCTGCAACTATGTTACTGGTTTCAGATCCTTTAATTATTTCCACAAGCTTCATGATGGGAACAGGATTCATGAAGTGCATTCCAATCACTTTGTCTGGCCGACTGGTTGCTTTAGCAATAATTTGAATGGGGATGGAAGATGTGTTTGTTGCTAAGATGCACTCTGCTGCAGCAAACTGGTCTATTTGCTTGAAAATGGCCAGCTTGATAGACTGGTTTTCTGTAGCCGCCTCAATGACAATTGATGAATCTTTTACGCCTTCTTGTATGGAAGTTGAAGTAGTTAAATTGCCTAATGTTTTTTCTTTCGCATCAGCGGGCAATATCCCTTTAGTAATGAGTCGATCCAGGTTTTTACCAATTGTTTGAAGCGCTTTTTCTAATTGTTGCGCCTGTACATCAATCAACGTGACATGCCAACCTGTTTGCGCAAATACCTGCGCAATTCCGTTACCCATGGTGCCAGCACCAACTACCGACATCTTTTTCATTCTAGTTAATTTTTTCTTTTAAAGTCGCCTCTTTTCCAAGCTTGTATAAAATCTGCCCATGCAACAGGGTTTAAAATATTGATGGGCGGAGCTTGTCCCTGATAAACAGCTCTGTTAGCAATTTTATTCATTTGCATCCGCGTTGCTTCTCCTCCATCACCCGGTATGGTCTGTAACAACAACCTGCGCGAAGCTGCGTTCGTATTTTTTCGAGCTATTTCATATTGGTCGTCTGATATGGAAACATTTGCAAAGTCTCTAGCAAATTGCTCAGGAGTGGGACGGGGCTTGAGTACGGTAGCTGGTAAATAGACAGTATCTGCAACCATCAATTGTACTATCCCGTATTGGTTTCCCACCAAGTCGCGAGGAATTTTAACTTTCTTAGACAGGTAACTGACATGCGTGAATTCCACTTCGTCTCCTTTTAGAACAACAATTGAAAAAACTCCCTGATTGTTAGAAAGCGTTCCTCGATTTTGCCCTTTTACCATAATGCTTACAGCAGGGATGCCTACCAGGCTATCTGCTGTCATAACTACACCATACAATTGCACTACTGAATCCCTTGTTGATTCAAACTGTGCATGGGCAAGCTGGGGGCTAAGCAGAAGGATTAAACAGCTATATCGTAATAATTTCAGCAAGGGCCCAAAATTAGTCAGTTCCTCGTTTCCACTCAACAAAATGCTCCTCCGAATGGCTACCTTTGTGAAGAATTTATCAAGTAGTTATGACAGTAGAGAAGATTCTGGAGGCGCTTCAAAACGTACAGGAACCTGATTTGGGCAAAGATCTTGTAACGCTCAATATGGTGCAGGATATTGCAATAGATGGAAATAATGTTTCCTTTACATTGGTATTGACCACGCCGGCCTGTCCAATGAAGGATATGATGCGTACGGCCTGCGAAAATGCAATCAAGCTTTTGGTAAACAAGGCAGCTTTAGTGACGGTAAATTTCACCGCGCAAACCACCTCAAAGCGTGTTGATGCCGGAGTGGTGCTTCCTCAGGTAAAAAACATTATTGCTGTATTTAGTGGAAAGGGTGGTGTTGGTAAATCCACCATTGCTGCAAACCTAGCATTAGCTTTATCCCAAGGTGGAGCCAAAGTAGGATTAATGGATGCTGATATATATGGCCCCAGCGTTCCCATCATGTTTGGTGTTCGTGGTGAAAGGCCATTGATGAAAGAGGTGAATGGAAAAGGGATGATTGTTCCGTTGGAACGTTTTGGAATTAAGCTAATGAGTATTGGTCTGTTGGTGGATGAAAAAAATGCAGTGGTTTGGAGAGGGCCTATGGCTAGTAGCGCTGTAAAGCAGTTTGTAACAGATGTTCATTGGGAAAATTTGGACTACCTGGTTATTGACATGCCTCCTGGTACAGGTGATATTCATCTTACATTACTGCAAACCGTCCCAGTAACAGGTGCCGTTATCGTTACGACTCCACAAGATGTAGCATTGGCCGATGCAAAAAAAGGGATCGCTATGTTTGGTCAGGCACAACTAAATGTACCATTGATCGGACTAGTGGAGAATATGAGTTATTTTACTCCTGCTGAATTGCCAGACAATCGGTATTATATTTTTGGAAAACAAGGGGGACGTCGTCTCGCTGATGAATATGACATTCCTTTTTTGGGAGAAATACCATTGGTGCAATCCATTCGTGAAGGTGGTGACCAGGGTGTGCCTGTGATGATGAGTGATGAGCCTTTAACTAAAAAAGCATTTGAATTATTTGCAGCTGGAGTTGTGCGTAGTATTGCAATGCGTAATGCAGATATCGCCTCCGAAAAGATTGCAGCAACCATGTAAAGGGTTTTTAAAAGTTAAACTATGACCCGCGAAAAGCTTATTCAATTAATCAGGCAGCGTAATTCGTATTTATGCGTGGGTTTGGATACGGATATTGAACTTCTTCCTTCTCATTTACTTGGGGAGAGTGATCCTGTTTTTGAATTCAACAAGGCAATCATTGATGCAACCAGACCCTACTGTGTTGCCTATAAAATCAATACTGCTTTTTATGAAGCCATGGGTGCCGCTGGTTGGTCTACTATGGAAAAAACGGTGGCCTATATCGGAAAGGAACATTTTTTAATTGCTGATGCAAAAAGAGGAGACATTGGAAACACTTCTCGTCAATATGCGCGCGCATTTTTTGATACACTACCTTTTAATGCTATCACAGTTGCGCCTTATATGGGAAAGGACAGTGTGGCCCCCTTTTTAGAGTTTGCTGGTAAGTGGACTATCGTGTTGGGGCTAACATCTAACCCAGGTGCGGCTGATTTTGAAATGTTATCAACTTCTGATGGTCTTTTGTATGAGCAGGTGTTGAAAAAAGTTTCAGACTGGGGACGCCCCGATAATTTGATGTTTGTTGTGGGTGCTACGCAGGCCGACTCTTTTACACATATTCGTTCTATTTGCCCTTCACATTTTTTATTAGTACCCGGGGTGGGAGCACAAGGGGGGAGCTTGAAAGAAATATCTTTAAAAGCAATGAACGACGATATTGGAATTTTAGTGAATGTTAGTAGAGCCATTATTTATGCATCCTCTGCTAAAGATTATGCGCAGGCTGCTGCAGACGTTGCAAAAGCCTATCAACAAGAAATGTCTCTCTACCTCTAAAAATATATAATGTTTTGGCTTTGCTATTTTTGCAACGTATAAATTAAACCGATGGCTGCCCGTACTGATTTATTTCAACATCCAGATTATTTTGCACTCGATGAGTTGCTCACTGAAGAACATAAATTAATTCGTGATGCTGTTCGCGAGTATGTAAAAAAAGAGATTTCTCCCATTATTGAGGAGTATGCACAGCGAGCTGAGTTTCCACAACATATTGTGAAGCAACTTGGGGAGCTAGGCTGTTTTGGTCCAACCGTTCCACAAGAATATGGCGGAGGTGGGTTAGATTATATCTCCTACGGTTTAATGATGCAAGAGTTAGAGAGAGGTGATAGCGGAGTACGATCAACAGCATCTGTGCAAGGCTCATTAGTAATGTTCCCCATTCAGGCTTATGGTAGTGAAGAACAAAAAAGAAATTTTTTACCAAAATTAGCAAGCGGTGAGTGGCTAGGTTGTTTTGGTTTAACGGAGCCAAATCATGGAAGCGATCCTTCCGGCATGCTTACAAATTTTTCAGAGGCAGGTGATCATGTTATTTTGAATGGGGCTAAGATGTGGATCAGTAATGCTCCATTTGCGCAAGTTGCAGTGGTGTGGGCTAAAGATTCAAAAGGCGAGGTGCGTGGTCTTATAGTGGAAAGGGGAATGGAAGGGTTTACCACTCCTACAACTCATAGTAAATGGAGTTTGCGCGCCTCTGCAACCGGGGAGTTGGTTTTTGATAATGTAAAAGTTCCTAAGAAAAACATTCTCCCAGGAGTTAAAGGTTTAAAGGGTCCTCTCAGCTGTTTAACCAAGGCCCGCTTTGGTATTGCATGGGGTGCAATTGGTGCGGCGATGGATTGTTATGATACAGCACTGCGTTATGCAAAGGAACGCGAGCAATTTGGTAAGCCAATCGCTTCTTTTCAATTGCAGCAAAAGAAATTAGCAGAGATGCTTACAGAGATTACCAAGGCGCAGCTATTGAATTGGCGATTAGCCATATTGATGAATGAAGGCAAAGTGACGCCACAGCAGGTTAGCATGGCTAAGCGAAATGCGTGTGAGGTGGCAACCCAGATTTGCAGAGATGCGAGACAGGTGCTAGGTGGAATGGGTATTACCGGTGAGTACCCGGTTATGCGTCACATGATGAATCTGGAAAGTGTGATCACGTATGAAGGGACGCATGATATTCATTTACTAATTACAGGAATGGATATAACTGGCCTGAATGCTTTTAAATAGATCAATTTGCAACTTTTTCTAATTGGGTTTATGGGAGCAGGAAAATCCCAGGTTGGGGAAGAGCTTGCCCATTCGCTTAGTTACCCCTTCATAGATTTAGATAAAAGTATTGAAGCACTTATTGGTAGTTCAATTACATCCTATTTTTCTAGGTATGGAGAAAATGCCTTTAGGATCATCGAAAAAAAGCTGCTCCTTGAAATTGCCAACAAGCAAGATAAGTTTGTTATGGCCTGTGGTGGAGGTACACCTTGCTTTGATGATACTATTCAATTTATGAAGGAAATGGGAAAAGTAATTTGGCTGAATCCTGACCCTTCTGTTTTATGGAAGCGATTAGTAATGGGAAAGCAAGAAAGGCCATTGATAGCAGACTTGAATGAGGAGCAACTTGCTGATTATATTGCAGAAAAACTGAAAGAAAGACATCCCTTTTATGCACAGGCTGATTTTGTTTACTGCGAAGAGCAAGCTGCACTACCTTTTATTTTAAACTGGTTAAGCCATGCAAAAAACTAATCTATTTATTGGTTCTATTTTGGCAGGTATGGCAGTAGCCGCTGGAGCATTTGGGGCGCATGGTCTTCAGCGCATTACTACTAATACACAGTTGATCCAAACCTACCAAACAGCTGTACAATATCATTTTTGGCATGCAATCGCTTTGCTTTTATGCGGCGCACTCGCAATTTACGGAGAGCGTAAAACGAATTATTGGGCGCGTCAATTTTTTCTAGCCGGCTTGCTTTGTTTTTCAGGTTCTTTATATTATTTGACTTACTTGCGATTAAATGAGTTACCAGTGCCAAAATGGATTGTTTTGGTAACGCCAGTGGGTGGGTTATTTTTCATTAGTGGTTGGGTTTTGCTTGCCTTTTCTTTTGCTAAGTTTAAACCTTCAAACTAATTATCTTTGTTTGAATGGCTAACCGCTTAAAATCAGGGACTTCCAAAAAGGAAAAAGATCCCGAACTGCGTGATTTTAAAAAAGAAACCGAAGCGCAGGTAGATGTCGTAGGCTTGCTAAAAGATGAGCGTACCTGGAAAATTGTAGGGATCAGTTTTATTGTTATATCCCTTTTTCTTTTTATCTCTTTTGCTTCTTACTTATTTACGTGGAGAGATGACCAAGCACTTGCCCAGCAAGGGTTATCTGCCTTGTTGGATAACGATAAGCCTGCCCTCAATTGGCTGGGAAGATTAGGAGCGGTAGTCTCCCATTTTTTCTTTTATAAAGCCTTTGGTGTCGCCTCCTTTTTAGTGTGTACTTTCTTTTTTGTAGTAGGGGTTAATTTACTTTTTAGACAACGTGTATTTTCTATTTGGCGTAATCTGAAATATGTTACCATTGGTGTAACTGTGTTGTCAGTATCGCTTTCTTATATTTTTCGCTCCAGCGAATTTTCATTTGGAGGTGGGGTTGGCAATCTGATCAAAACAGAAATGGAGGGGATATTTGGGGTAGTAGGCACGGGTGCAGTTTTGTTCTTGGTAGCAGCTGCCTATTTAATTTGGCAATTCAATCCGAGTTTTAAGCTGCCAGTAAAAAAAGATATTCAACCTACCGACGACAGCACAGAAATGGAGACCACCGAAGAAGTTGAAAAAAGTGAAGAGGATCCTACTGATCCCTCTACTTCTTTTGCATCATTTGGGGCAGGTCAAACGTTAAATGAACTTTACGCGTCTGGGGGGCAACCTAATAGTTTAAAAGAGGATACTTCAATGACTTTCCCTTCCCAGGAAGAAGCGCAGTCGGAATTATTGCTGACAGAAAAAGAAGATCTTGTACCTAAGCCGATGGCTGAAGTTTATCCCGTTGTGCCCATTGAGCTTACACCTGTAGCAGAAATAGTAGAGCCTGTTTCGCTAGAGCCGGTAGCAGAGTCACCCTTAGAGGAAACTACAATTGAGAATACGGATGAAGAGGAAGGCGATTTAGAATTAGAAATCAAAATTGTAACTGACGAAATTGAAGAGCCCGCGGCTGAGGTATTAGAAAATCTCCCCCCTTACGAGCCTACCCTTGATCTTAGTAATTACAAATACCCTTCATTGCAATTACTAGAGCAGCATGGGTCTGAAAAAATTATTCATGACAGTAGCGAGCTTGAGAGTAATAAAACGCAGATCATTAACACACTTCGTAATTACTCGATCGAAATCCAAAAAATTAGCGCAACGGTTGGTCCAACTGTAACGCTGTATGAAATTGTACCTGCACCTGGTGTTCGTATTTCTCGCATTAAAAATCTTGAAGATGATATTGCGCTGAGTTTGGCAGCACTTGGCATTCGTATTATTGCTCCTATCCCAGGAAAGGGCACCATTGGTATTGAGGTGCCCAATCTGAAGAAAACAATCGTAAGCATGAAGAGCTTACTGTCTTCAGAAAAGTTTCAGCATAATATCTATAGTTTACCAATAGCTATCGGTAAGCGTATTGACAACGAGAATTATATTGTTGATCTGGCTTCCATGCCACATCTATTAATGGCGGGTGCAACGGGTCAGGGTAAATCCGTGGGGCTTAATGCAATTCTTGTCTCCTTACTTTATAAAAAACATCCCTCTCAACTCAAGTTTGTGTTGATTGATCCTAAAAAAGTTGAGTTAAGCATCTATCGCCATATTGAAAAGCATTTTTTAGCAAAGTTGCCCGGAGAAGAGGATGCTATTATCACCGATACAAAAAAAGTAATCCATACACTTAATGCATTGTGTATTGAGATGGATAATCGATACGACTTATTAAAAGAAGCGGGTGCTCGAAACATTAAAGAATATAACGAGAAGTTTGTCAAGCGAAAGCTGAATCCGCAAAAAGGGCATACCTATCTTCCGTTTATCGTATTGGTGGTAGATGAATTTGCCGATCTGATCATGACTGCCGGTAAGGAGGTGGAGATGCCGATTGCTCGTTTAGCTCAACTTGCACGTGCCATTGGTATTCACCTTATCATTGCCACCCAGCGTCCTTCTGTTAATATCATCACAGGTACAATCAAGGCCAACTTCCCTGCGCGTATTGCTTTTAAAGTGTCTTCTAAAATTGACTCCCGAACTATTTTGGATACCGGTGGAGCTGAACAATTGATAGGTAAGGGGGACATGTTAATTTCTCATAATGGAGAATTGACACGACTTCAGTGCCCGTTCGTTGATACACCCGAGGTGGAGCAAATAGTAGACTTTATTAGCGAACAACAGGGTTACCCACAAGCCTTTTTATTGCCTGAGTATATTGATGAAAAAGAAGCGGAAGCTAGGGGAGAAGTGGATCTTTCTGAACGAGATTCTTTATTTGACGATGCTGCTCGGATGATTGTTCTACAGCAAATTGGTTCTACTTCATTGTTGCAGCGTAGAATGAAATTAGGCTATAATCGTGCGGGCCGTTTGATGGACCAACTTGAAATTGCTGGAATCGTAGGTCCTAGCCAGGGAAGCAGGCCGCGTGATGTATTAGTTAAAACCGAGGCTGAACTCCAACGACTTTTGGAGAACATGGGCTGATTTCAATTATCTTTGCACCGCTGCTGCACTCGCAGGGCCAACCCGCATGAAAAAACTTACTTTTTTAGCACTTGGACTTGTCCTTTTGGCTGGGTCTGTAATTGCTCAAACTAAGCCCGCTAAAAACGATCCTGAAGCAAAAAAAATACTTGATGCAGTCAGCACTCGTTTTAAATCTTTTACAACCGTTCAAGCCATATTTACCTATAAAGTTGAAAATGCTGCTGGAAAAGTACTTTCCACAAAAACCGGTACTATCCTGATGAAGGGTACTCGTTATAAGCTGAGTTTTGGTGGACAAGAGATATTTTGTAACGGAACAACCGTGTGGAACTTAGATAAAGCCGCGAATGAAGTAACCATTAACACCCTAGATGCCTCAGGCGGTATGATTACTCCCCAAAAACTCTTTTCAAATTTTTATGACAAGGACTTCTTGTATGTATTAAATGGAGAAAAGAAAGTTGGTGCTAAATTGGTACAAGAAATTCAATTGACTCCTCTTGACAAGAGCAAGAATTTTCATACTGTTTTTGTATTCGTAGACAAGAATGCAAAAACGATGTACAGTACTAAGGTTTTAGAAAATGCCGGCAATCGGTATTCTTATACGGTAGGCACGCTTAAAACAAATATCCCTGCCGCTGATGCCTTGTTTGTATTTGATAAGGCAAAATTCCCAGGCGTTACAGTAGAAGACCTTCGTTAATTTGTAATAGCTTTTCTTATTTTAATTAATTGCACTAAAAGTGGTTCTAATTGGTCTAGTGGAAGCATATTGGCTCCATCACTTTTAGCATTCGCAGGATTGGGATGTGTTTCAATGAAAAGTCCATCTGCACCCGTCGCAATTGCTGCTTTAGCCAGTGTGCTAATTAATTGGGGATTTCCTCCTGTTACTCCACTTGTTTGATTAGGCTGTTGCAGGGAGTGTGTTACATCCATTACAACTGGGGTTCCGATTTCTTTCATCCAAGGAATATTTCTAAAGTCTACAACCAGGTCCTGGTAGCCAAATGTTGTTCCTCTTTCTGTTAATAAAACTTTTTCGTTACCTGCTAATTTGATTTTTTCAGCTGCAAATGCCATGGAGGGGCCGCTTAGAAATTGTCCTTTTTTAACATTGATGATTTTACCCGTTTTTGCTGCTGCCGTTAACAGGTCTGTCTGGCGGCAAAGAAAGGCGGGGATTTGTAAGATATCCAGGTAGGGAGCTGCTTTGTCTGCCTCCTCGGCAGTATGTATATCGCTTACCACAGGGATGTTTAGCGATGACTTTATTTTTTTTATTATCTCTAATGCATCCTGGTCTCCAATTCCAGTGAAAGACGTACCGCTGGTTCTGTTTGCCTTTTTATAAGAGGCCTTAAAAACATAGGGGATGCCTAATTTTTGACACACACCGGCAATATGTTTTGCAATTTCCGTTGCGCCGGATTCAGACTCAACCACACAGGGACCCGCCAGTAAAAAAAAGGAATTTGGGTCGTAAGATTGCGGTTGGAAAAGGGATTGAAGAAACGGTTTCATGATGCAAAAGTAATGCTAAGTTTGTCTGTAAAACCTTGCTATGCGAAATGAGAAAATATTAGTGATTGGCGCCTCTGGACAAATCGGGGTTGAGTTAACACTGGCGCTACGAAAAATATATGGGGAAGGGCAGGTTATTGCCGCTGATTTACGTGAACAGAATCCCTTGCTTGCAGGAACGGGGCCCTACGTGTCGCTGGATGTCATGAATAAAGAGATGATACATGTGCAGGTGATTCAGCAAAATATCACACAGATCTATCTATTAGCCGCTATACTTTCTGCAACTGGCGAAAAGAATCCTTCGCTTGCCTGGAATTTGAATATGCAAGGGTTATTGAATGTGTTGGATATTGCCCGTGAAGAAAAGCTGCATAAGGTTTTTTGGCCCTCCTCCATTGCGGTATTTGGCCCAAGCTCTCCTCGACAAAATTGCCCTCAGCAGACAATTATTGAGCCCACAACGGTGTATGGAATCAGTAAATATGCTGGTGAGTTTTGGTGTCATTATTATTGGCAGCGCTATGGTGTCGATGTTCGAAGTGTACGCTACCCGGGTTTGATTTCTTACAAATCAGGGCCAGGAGGGGGTACAACTGACTACGCAGTTGATATTTACCATCAGGCACTTCAAAAAAATCAGTATACCTGTTTTTTGAAAGAAGATACTTACTTGCCCATGATGTACATGCCTGATGCGATTCGAGCAACCATTGAATTAATGGAGGCGCCTCAAAAATCTGTTGGCATCAGAACTTCATATAACCTTTCTGCCATGAGTTTTTCACCGCAAGAGGTTGCAGCTTCAATTCGCACACACCTTCCTGATTTTTCTATTTCTTATTCTCCTGATTATCGCCAGCAAATTGCGGATAGCTGGCCACAAAGTATTGATGATTCAGTAGCGCGTAGTGATTGGGGTTGGAAGGAGGAGTATGATTTAAAAGCAATGACTGCTGATATGATAAAAAATTTGCGAAAAAAAAAGTAGGACTCCTCTAGTAGCTCAACCTTTTATTATGTATCGTTTTTTTCTTTTTGGCGTTTTATTCCTTTTGACCCATCCTTCCTTTGGGCAATATTTTGGTGGGCACCGGAGTAAACAAAAATGGAGGCAACTAAAAACAGATACGATTCAATTAATATATGCACCTGGACTAGATAGTCAGGCGCAACGTGCAGCACAATTAATCCACGCTCTTGCTAAGCAACGGCCTATCATTCTTGATCATAAAATAAAGACTATCCCCATTTTATTGCAACACCGCTCCGTACTTTCTAATGGTTATGTGCAGTTAGGGCCCTACCGGAGTGAATGGATGTTGCAACCAGACCTTGATAATTTTTCAAATGGTTCTGTGGGCTGGTCCGATCAATTAGCGTTGCATGAGTATCGACATGTTGAGCAGCTGCAGAGTATGAAAAAGGGGCTAAGCAAATTTGCCCTCCAGTTGTTTGGTGAGCAAGCTTTTGACCTGGCTATTAATGCGGCTGTTCCAAACTGGTTTTTTGAGGGCGATGCGGTTTGGCAGGAAACAGCGCTTAGTATACAGGGTAGAGGACGCTTACCTCGTTTTATGAATAGTTTTCCTATGCTGTGGAATGCAAATAAAAAGTATACCTGGATGAAGATTCGAAATGGCTCATTCAAAGATTGGATTCCTTCGCATTATGAACTGGGGTATCTTTTAAGTAATTACGGACATTTCAAATATGGCGATCAATTTTGGAGTAAGGTTGTTTCTGATGCTGCTTCTTACCGCTCCCTTCTTTATCCTTTTCAGGGGGCCATAAAAAAATACACTGGACTTTCGTATCACAGCTTTGTTAGCAATGCACTAGATTTTTATCGTACACAAAACAAAGTAGAAGCTAATTCTCCCGGTCAATTTCTGCTACAACCACAATACAAGTATGTTGATAATCGACAGTTCCCCTATGTGATAAATGGAGATTCAATTTTGTACATACGAACATCCTATCGGCATCGTCCAGGATTTTATTTGTTCGATGGGAAAAAAGAACACCGTTTACGAACGCAGGATATTTCGCTCGATGCGCAATTCAGTTACCGCAATGGAAAAATTGTTTATGCAGCTTATGAAAGGGATCCACGTAGGGGATGGATTAGCTATAGTTCGTTGCGTATTTTAGATGTGAATTCCAAAACTCAGCTTGCGCTTACTCATCATACACGCTATTTCACACCAGACATTTCTGCTTCTGGAAAAGTAGTCGCCGTTTTTGTGTCTGACACTGGAAAAACGGCTCTACATTGGTTGGAGGTGCCAACTGGAAATGTTATTTCAAGGTATACATCTCCGGCAGGGTATTTTTTAACGGATCCCAAATTTGTAGATGATCAAAACGTGGTAGTAGCAGCTCGACGCCCTGATGGACAAATAGCTTTACTATTAGTTCAAGAGGAAAAAGAATTACAGTTAACTCCATTTTCGTCATACAGCCTGGGCTATTTACAGGTTCATAATGGGATAGTTTTCTTTACTGCAGGATTTGCCGGAAATGACGATCTCTATGCGTATTCTTTGGAAAAAAAGCTGTGTTACCAGTTAGTAGCAGGGGGGGGTGGAAAATACCACGTGAATGTAAATGGCGACAGATTGTTTTGGTCTGAGCAAAGCGCTGAGGGCTATCAATTGAAAACAGCCCAGCTTGACTCACTTGATTGGAAGACATTTAATCTTGCTACCCTTACTAAATCCGCATCTACAAACACAGTGGCCTCTGTAGCTTTTTCTCAAAATGGAAATTGGATTTTGAATAATCAAAGTGATCGATTGTGGAATACAAAGCCTTATCCCAAATCAACTCGCCTTTTGAACTTTCATTCTTGGCGGCCCAATTATGACGATCCAATGTATAGTTTTACGTTATACGGCGAAAATGTATTAAACACCTTGCAAACGGA